>Ga0209542_10000677_pt1 | contig 81469 bp, 104 predicted proteins | sample RifCSPhighO2_01_FD_184028 | JGI IMG/M metagenome (GOLD analysis project Ga0209542, IMG submission 184028) | Soil microbial communities from Rifle, Colorado - Rifle CSP2_plank highO2_0.1 (SPAdes) (version 2) | ecosystem: Environmental > Terrestrial > Deep subsurface > Rock core/Sediment ...
CAAACGCACGGCGAGGAGGGCGAAGAACAAATCCATATCGTTATGGGCAAACGACTCTCCGGTTGCGACACCTCGGCGGCGTTTCCGGCCGGAAGCGGCGGTTGGATGCCGATGATGAACATGATGTGGGGAGGGTGGTCGTCTCCCTTTGGCAGTAATAATTCAACAAACAATATGATGAATTTTGGATTCGGGCCTTTTGGCTCTTTCGGCTGGATATTTATGATTCTCTGGTGGGTTTTGATAATCGCGGGCATTGTCGCACTTATCAAATGGCTCACGAGCCAATCTCGCGGCACTCACAATCACGAAAAATCTGCGCTCGATGTTCTAAAGGAACGATACGCCAAAGGTGAAATAGACAAGAAAGAGTTTGAAGAAAAGAAAAAGGATTTGGTTTAGAATTTGCCGCCAAAGAAAAACTTGAAATCGTCCTTTCCGCTCCGGTTCAAGGCGAGGCGGGCGGAAGGGGGGGTTGGGGGGAATTCCGCCCGCCGAGCCCAGAGAGTTCCGTTCGGATATTTTCAAACAGACACCGCCAGAGAATTTGCTATAATAAATCCATGCCTTATACCGTACTAATCGTTGAAGACAATCCGGCGGAGCGAGAACGCTATAAAGTCGTTTTTGAATCGCATGGTTTTAATATTTTACAAGCGGAAGATGGCGCCAAAGGCCTGGCTATGGCTATACAACAAAAACCAGACATAATTCAAACAGGAATTATTATGCCCAATATGGGTGGCTTTGACATGGTCCGCGAGTTAAAAAAGAATCCCGTTACCAGTAAAATTCCCGTAATTATCATGTCGCATCTGGGTAAAGATGAAGACAGGACACAGGCGCAAGAATTGGGTATTAAAGATTTTTTCGTGGCTGGTTTTGTTACGCCTAACGAATTGAACAAAACCATTCTTCTGCGTCTGGAGGGAGACAAAACAATGAAAAAATATTTGCTGGATATAAATCTGAGTGTCCCGGATGCCCAAAATCTTATCAAGGACTTTAATTTTTCTTCAAATTTAACGTGTGAAAAACATCCTGGCGAGAAAAAAGTTCTTCAACTGATACCCGAAGCGGATAAAATGGGGAAATTTCAGGCAAAAATAGTTTGCCCACAAGAGACGCAACATGGAACTGCACGATAAACTTGAACTAAAATTTCGCCTAGATATAAATCAAAAGAGAGCCCTGCATCGGCTGAAGCTTTTTTCGGTAGCTGATTTACTATTCCATTTCCCTGTCAGGTATAGCGACATAAGTACTGTGATGAAGGTGGCTGAGTTAATCCCGGGCGATGTTGCGACAATTTATGGCAAGGTTTCAAAATTAAAAACGAAAAAAGGTTTTCGTTCTCACGTGCCCATGGCCGAGGGGCAAGTTGAGGACACTTCCGGTAAAATAAAAATAATCTGGTTTAATCAAGCGTACCTAGCGAAAATGATTAAAGAGGACGATACTGTGAAGCTCACGGGAAAAGTTACAAAGAGCAAGCAAGGTATTTATTTAGCCAATCCAGAATTTGAAAAGACGCCAGACATGCCGATTGATGCGCACGACACACTTTTCAAACCCTTTCGCCTTCCAGGCACTCCCCCTTCACAGGGGGAGAGGAATCCTCCCCTCCTTGAGAAGGAGGGATTGGGGGGTGGTCTATCGTATCCTATTTACGCCGAGACCCGTGGCATCACTTCTAAATGGTTTTATCATGCGATTGAAAAAATATTCAGGGATAAAACCCTGGACAAGGTTGCTGACTATATCCCGGAAGAAATCTTGACAAAATATCACCTGCCCACGCTAAAAACCGCTCTCTTCTGGATTCATAAACCGAAAAATATGAAAGATGCGGAATCCGCCAGGAAAAGATTTGCCTTTGAAGAAGTGTTTTGTATTCAGCTGGAACGCCAGCATGATAAATTTGAGTATAGAAAAAATAAGTCCTTCCGGATAGTTACCGAAAAAGAAAACATAGAAAAATTTTTACAAAGATTCCCCTTCGACGCCACGCATTCTCAACAACAATCCATCCAAACAGTGCTGGAAGATATGGCGAGGGACTTCCCCATGTCCCGGCTTTTGGAAGGCGACGTCGGCTCTGGTAAAACAGCCGTCGCGGCGACCGCCGCGTATGCAGTGGTAAATAACAGGCCCTTCGACCATGCTCAAGGCCGTTTGCAAACTTTCGGAAGTTTGCAAACGGCCTACATGGCACCGACGGAGATTTTAGCCACTCAACATTTTGAATCATTTATACAGTACTTTAAACATTTGCCAATAAACGTTGGCCTGATTACTGGATCGGGCTGTCGGAAATTTCCTTCAAAAGTAAATCCAGGTGGTTGGACTACCGTTTCTCGGGCCCAACTTTTGAAATGGGTGGCAAATGGAGAAATACCGATACTGATAGGCACCCATGCGCTAATAGAGAAGTCCGTTAAATTCAAAAATTTGGCACTGTGTGTCATAGACGAACAACATCGATTCGGCACTACTCAAAGAAGGAAATTGACCCGCAAAAACGGCCTGGCGCCGCATCTTCTTTCCATGACCGCCACTCCTATTCCCCGCACGCTCGCGCTTACTATCTATGGCGACTTGGATTTATCTCTCCTTTCTGAAATGCCAAAAGGTAGAAAGGAAATAATCACCGAAATCATCAAGCCGAGTGGGCGTGAACAAACTTATGAAAAAATCAGAGAAGAGTTAACGGCCGGCCGTCAGCTTTATGTTATATGCCCAAGAATTTTTGAAGCAGATCCGGAAAAAGAATTAGCTCTCAATGTGAAGTCCGTCGTGGCAGAAGCAAAAATATTGAAGAAAGAAATATTCAGAGAGTACGAAATAGCTATCCTTCACTCAAAAATGAGTAAAGAAAAAAAGGAAGGAGTAATGAAAGATTTTTCGGACGGAAAAATAAATATTTTATGCGCGACCTCTGTGGTGGAGGTCGGCGTAAATGTGCCGAACGCGACAATGATAATAATAGAAGGCGCGGAGCGCTTTGGGCTTGCCCAGCTCCACCAGCTACGTGGCCGCGTCATCCGGAGCACCCATCAGGCGTATTGTTACATCTTCGCTGAAGCAAAAAGCGAAAAGACAATGGATCGATTAAGAGCTCTAAAAACTGCTAAAAATGGATTTGAGTTAGCGGAATTGGATTTGACGCTCCGCGGTGCAGGCGAACTAGGAGGCACTAAGCAATGGGGCATTACCGACCTCGGCATGGAAGCAATAAAAAATATAAAAATGGTGGAAGCCGCGCGTTTTGAAGCCATACGCCTAATATCCGAAGACCCGGCACTGGGGAATTACCCTCTCCTTAAACAAAAAGTTAAAGAAAAAGCGGGAGAGTTTCACTTTGAGTAATTACACCCTAAACATGTGTTATCACTTCTTGACGGCCGTCAAATATGATAATATATAAGCATGTCATATAAAGAACAGTATGCGGAAAATTTGACGGATTTACTAATTGCCACATTGACAAGTGGTCGAAATGTTCGATTGTTTCATAAAATATTACATGAGCGCAAATTTGGACGATATAAAAAAGAAAGTGTTCGGGTTGCGCTTTCAAGGTTACACAAAAAAGGATATGTGAATAATTCTAACCTGGGTTGGTCTGTAACAAATAAAGGCAAAAAATATATTGGAGGTATTCGCTTGCTTGGTTATATTACATCTCCTTTCCAAAAGAATCCGCCTGTCAACACAATTATCTCTTTTGACATTCCGGAACAGGATAGAACTTTTCGTAATTGGCTACGTAATCAGATAAAAATATTCGGATACAAAATGCTACAACAGAGCTTGTGGATTGGACCTGGACCCTTACCTTCTCTTTTCTTGAAACGCTTGGAAGATTTAAATATTAGAAAATATATTAAAACTTTCAAAATAATGAAAAGAAACAATTAACATGTTATCACTTTTAGACGGCCGTCAACTTTGATAACATACCTGTTGTTATAAAAACTATCTGGTGCCGACTGACAGCTTGTGCAGAATTCGGCAGGGCTCTACGATGCGCGGGTCAATGATGTTGTAGAAGGCGTTCAACCCCTTCCGGTGCACGGTTACCAGGCGCGCGTGGCGAAGAAGCGCTAAATGCTGGGACACATTGGCCTTGCTGATGCCGAGCTCTTTCACTAATATTTCCACTGGCATTTCCTGCTCACGTAAGAGATTTAAGATTTCCAATCTTTTAGAATTCGCCAGAATTTTATAAGTTATGGCGTTTTTTTCATATGCCGTCCTCGGTAATGGACGTTTTATTTTCATATTTACAGTATGGAACAAGTTGCGAAAAAATGCAACTAGACAATAAACTTTAAGAAGCGCAACAGAACTATGCCTATAAAAATTATAGCCCTGCCGATAATAATTGGCAGTGGTATATTGTCTTTGCTCTGCCCCGTAGATGCTAAAAAAATTTGTGGCGCAGGATTAGTATTAATACCCACCTCTGTGGTAATATCTTTAGAATTTTTATTACTTACATCTTCTGGTGTATTTTCCGACCTAGTTTTTACCACTTGATTAATGTTTTCAATATTCATAATAATTTTAGTATTTTGCTGAACTGGCTTAGCAACAGTATGCATAATGAGATTCCAGGGTTTTCCAAGCACTGCTGGTATAGCATAGCTTGTCGCCCAAATACGGTTTTGTAAAGTCTCCGAGGAGGACAGAACCGCCCCATCTCCCGCTTGTTGTTTACCCAGATAATCTAGAGGTGTATTCTCATTCTTCGACCAAGACTCGTTGAGAACATTCATTGCTTGCATCGCCCAGCTTGTTGAGTATACGGAACCCCAGCTACCGTCTTCATTCTGTTCTCCACCCAAATAGATACCAGCACTTGAAAGTGAGTTAGAAACACCAGCAACCGACTCAAATGGTTTAAGCGCTTGGATAGCCGCTGCGGTAAGGTCGATACTTTCTTCCCAAGAACCATTTATCTTTTGTTTTGAAATAATAAAAGCTATATCTTTTATAATAATATCGTCATTTACAGTATAGCCGGTATTTGCTAGTGGGATAAGAGCAAAAATGTCATCATTTATAAGACCAGGGTCGCCAAATTGGATGCCATCAAACGAATTTGTAATCAAATTAGTGTAATTCGTGCCGTTAAACGAATACGGATTTTGTCCAAGGGAAAGCAGGGCCATCACATGTCGTTCATTATCAGTTAAAAGTAAGCTGGCAGAATTGTGAGAATTAAAATAATTAAGAAGTGCATCATGAGAATCATTAGTTACACCCATAGCGCCATAAGTGATTGCTACCCAATCGGTAAAGATATCTTCACCAAAAGAGCCGTTTTCTTTTTGTTGTGAAATTATAAATTCAAAAGCTTTTTTAAGATCAAATTTTGTTTCTGTTGTAGCTCCAAGAACACTTTCGCTTCTTTTACTTCGTCCGCTACTTCCTGACGAAGATTCAGGCATTGGGTTAGGTATAAAAAACGTCGTTACAATCAAAGCTTCGGTTGGGAAATAAAAATCTTCTTTAATGCCGACATTATAAGTTCCCTCTGGTATAGAAGAAAAATTGGCTTGTCCGTCCTCATCAACTGCGCTAGTTAATATTTCAATTGGCGACCACGGATCATCCGGATTAGACTGTGTCAAGCCGACTGTTACTTCGGTTCTGGTTTCCCATGAATTGTCCTCGTAGTTGTACTCTTCTGCCGTTACAATCAGAGTGTCTGCCGTGGTTATTTTACCCGAATCAAGCACAACTCTGTATTGTGGTCCAAAAAAAACATAGATATTTTCTCCACCAGAAAGAACTATGGCATCGATGCTTACAGATGGGATAGTATTTCCAACCGCATACTGCCAGTTATCACATGCCTCTGTACCGCCTGCTGGTAAAATGCATTTTATATAGAATGATGAAAAAGAATCATAAAACTGCAAATTAGAAATTGAAAAGCTATCGTTCGTTTCGTCAATGGTCTTCAAGATAGCTAATACGCTTCGGGCGCTGACCGAATGAGATATGCCGTTGATGTCATTTATTTCTACTGTGCCGTTATCAGGAAGTGGGACAGAACCTTGCCACAGGATAAAATCACCATTTCGAATGAAAAAAGTTTCTTCCCAAACGGGTGCAGAATTATCAGGAACCTCAGTCAACGGAATAATGTCCGGAGGTGGTACCGGAATATCTTCAGCATAAATCGGTACTCTAAAACTTAAAATGTAAATAGTTACGAAGATAAATACAATTTTTAATTTCATATAATTTTAATTATTCTAACTTCCACTCAACAATATCGCCATCTTTAAGTGCGTAGGCAGAAACTCCGACAGTAGCTTCTTTCCCATTAATATAATAAAGCAGGTTCTTTCCATCCCCGGAGTGTAGTGTCCCAATATCCGTTACAAAAAAACCCAGACCGGGATACATTTTGCCCGAGAATTTAATTTGGTTGTTTTCTTTCGCTAGAGTTAGCATATCGTAAAGAGATTGTCCCCTATGTGAAATGAGGCGAAGTATCGTATCGTCAGTGATGATAGTAACAAAAATGTTAGCCACTTCAGATTTTTTTTCTGCCGTAATTAATTCGGGTGACAAGATTTTTTTCTGTGTTTGAGAAAACGCCCAAAATAGTACGACAACCGCAAGGCCAGAAATAAATATAATTTTGTATTGTTTTTTTGACATCTTGTAAAAAATAAAAAAACTCCTTCCGAGGAGAGTTATTTCGATAAGCGCAGATACTGCTTTTCTAATTCCTGCTCGGGACTTACTTCATGATTGGTACTCGGACTTTCCTTTGTTTTTGAAAACTTAGGATTACCGTAGCGGCACTGTGGAGGATTTACACCTCACTTCCCCAATCATGATATTCTGTTGTGATAATTTATCCGTACATATTTTTATAAATTATTTATAATCCGGCTTTTTTTCGGTATAGCCCTCTTCGTAATTCGCATAACGCGCGAGCGCATACAAAGCGCTTGAAAGACGATTTAGAAATTTAAAAGTATTGGAATGTATTGATTGATTTTGCTTTTCAAAAACCGCAATAACTAAACGTTCGGCGCGTCGCGCTACTGCCCGAGAGAGATCTAAATATGCGCCCACCTGTCCCCCTCCATAAATAATGAAGGAATTAATCGGCGGTAAAACTGTTTCAACTTCAAAGACAACATCTTCAAGATATGAAATGTGATCACTTTTTATGTGTATTGGTGAACCGCCGAGCTCCGCTTGCACTAAAAATAAGGCCTGTTGAGTTTTTTCAAGAATATTTTCATAGGACACTTTTATTGTTTTCATAAAAAGCATCTGCTTGGCATTACGAGCAAGCACCTTGGTATAACCTAGCATACAGTTCAGTTCATCTACCGTGCCGAGCGCCTCAAAAACAAGCTCGCTCTTTCTGACTCTTGTTCCTTGTGGGCAATTAAATAGCTTAGTTGTTCCATTGTCCCCCTTTTTGGTGTATAACATAGTTTTAAACCTCACAGAGCCCGGCCACACAAGCGAGTTCCTTTGCGCCAGTGGTATTATCAGCCGCTTCGTATTGAGAAAGTTTGGAGAAATCAATCTTGCCAATGGCTCTAGCGCGCCTTTCATATTCTTCTTTACTGATCGCCTCATAAGGAGCCAATTGATAAACATGCTCGGAACGCGGAAGAAAAGAAAGTCCTCCGACCCAATCCCAGTTTTCGTAGACAAAATTACCAACAGCAATCCACTCATCCGGACCAACATAAATAGTTGCCGACGGGTTGTGTTCTACAAAATGTTCTTTGAGTCTTTTCCATTCTTTCATTAAATCCAAGGCAGAAACTTCATCTTTGAAAATTGCTCCTTCCGGCGCTTTGACCGGAAACTCCAAAACGAAAGTTGTAGCGGATGATTCGGATTGACCGATTTCCGGCAAACAGGGCACACCTTGATCTTGAGCCATCTCGAGTAGCGTATCGGTGTGAGAAATGCGCACTCGGCGGATAAAATAGGGCGCAAACCAAGGATGCATACCCGAACCGACGCCGAGTAACTGACCGGAGTTGCCGTGGGGCTTCACGCAAGTGATGGCGGTGGAAGGATTGATGCCAAAACGCTTGGCATACTTTTTATTTGTTTCAATTGAATCCGCTTTAAGGGTATCCAGCACTTTATCATCCCGAATAATTGGGTTGTCATAGTAACCAGTGAGCGATACTCCAAGTAATCTTTCCTCCTCGCAATTTTCTTTCCACTTTTTTGAAAGATAGCCGAAATTGGTCAAGGTAGATTGATAAGTTCCTAAAAGTGTCGCTAATTCTATTTTTCTTTTCAAGCTTGCCAGTGTGTCATGGGGGCGAATTACAATACTGGTCAAATTACAAAATTGTTTGGAACGCAAGTAAATTTCTCCGCAGGGATTTAACCCCATCTGTCTTTCATCTTTGATGGCCGCCCATCTGCGCGCTGGTATTTGTTTCTCCAGTCCCGCGCGGTTAAAAATTCCACGCTCGCCGGATTTGGACTTTACTAAAGATGCCCATTCATCCATAAATTCTTCAGCTCCGGGCTTAGCATTGTAAACGGCTGAATTGTTCGCCATACTGCGCTGTCCTTCGGTTAAAAAAAACTGTCCTTTCTTGGCATCTCGCATCTCTGTGTCTTCCAGTTCCGAAAGAGAAATCAAGGCGCTGCGCCTGACCCCTCCGGCTACTACGATCATTCCAATCTGGCAGATAATGTCGTGCATGTCCAAATTTGAAAGACGACGACCTTGTTTCGCCAAAATTTTGCGTCTGGCAAATTCCATCAGATCCATCAAGGGCTGCGGTCCGGATGCCCGCCCGCCGGCAGTTTCCAGGCGCGCTCCGGCCGGCCTGATCATTCCATAATCAAACTTTATGTCTTTGCCGTCAAACCAAGTTTTGAGTCCCAAAACGAAAGCATCCGCCCAACCTTCTTTACTGTCATGAATAATATGCACAAGCGGTGTTGCTTTCGCTTGTTTTTTAATTTGCGGAAATTGCTGGATATTCTCCCATTCAACCGCGAAACCTAAGCCCGCTCCGCACATTGAAATATACATAATCTCTCCCAGATCTTGGGGACAAGTTGGAGCGATATAGGAACAATTGTAGGCCCAGACATTTGAATTTCGGCAGGCTTTTCCGGCAGACCAGAGGAGGCGCATAGATGGACAAATATCTTGATTTAAGATTGCTTGCCGAACTGCTTCATATTCGCTGGCGGTGAGGTTGTTCCCCAAATTCTCCTTCATATAATCCATATAACGACCAACCGTCTCAACCCAGGTTTCGCGACGGCCCAATTCCGGAACCCATCGTGAATAAAATTGATAGAAAATATATTCGGAATAAGGACTGGAAAAATATTTACTGGATTCCTCCACTGCTTGCTTGACTGTTTCTGGCACCGGCCCGAAGGCCGCCCGAAGCTCCGAGCGCTTGTTGCGGTAGAGAATATATTTTTTAGCCGTATCGGTGAAACCGTTGGTCATCAATTCTTTTTCTACGAAATCTTGGACCAATTCAACCGTCGGTAAAAATTTTGCTCCTTTATTGGTGCTTACCAACTCAGATTGAAGTTTGAGAAGATTTCTAAAAACACGATTGGCTATCATTTGAGATTCCGCCTCTCCCCCCTCTCCCGTTACCTCAAAGGCCTTGAAAACGGCTCGTGCCACTCTTTCTAAATCAAACGGAACAACCTCACCGGTTCTTCTGCGGATTGATTTTATTTTTGCTAATTCGCGTTTAAAAATTTTTTCTGTTTTTTTCATAAAGTTTTATTGGGTTGAAAAATGTTCGTGAGAAAATTTGTTTCCAGTTTTTTGTTTTCAATAACAAAATTATAAATAGCCGGACTTAAAATTAAAGCAAAAGATACATTACCGAGGAGATGCCACAGGGTAAACGGAACTTGTCCGACCAGGGCTTCCATAAAAGATTGTCCGAAGAATAACGGACCGATAGAAAGCCCTGTCACTGCGTCAAAAAATAAAGTACCGATAACCGCAAAGCTAGCGTAACCCAGAGCATTGGCTTGGTATTTTTTAAAATAAAAGAAAGCAAAAAAACCGAGCGCGCCATATGTGCCGGCAGTGAGTAGTGTCCACACTCCGAGCGTCTCAGTCACTAGGTCATAGAGTACAATGCTTAAAAAAGCGAAAAGAAATCCTGGGATTGCGCCGTAGGCCTTGCTGAATGGCATTCCCGTGGCAAGTATCGGCTCAATATTAGGCGGACGAAAAGGAAGAAGCCGAATAAGAAGACAGGCGATGAACCCAAAAATAAACTTCAGCCAATTTTTTTTGTAAATTTCCATAAAAAGACGTACAACATTAGTGGTTGCATAGTTTCGCAACTACTAAATCATTATACACGAGGTGGGTCGCCCTCTGTAAAGTGGATAACTTTATTTATTAATAATTAATGTGTTGTATAATATATAAATTGTGGACTCAAATAAATTCAAGGCGGTGTTAGGAATTTTACGACTAAGCATGGGTTTGACTTTCTTGTGGGCATTTCTGGATAAAGTGTGGGGACTAGGATTTACCACCACGGCGGAAGGGGCATGGCTCTCCGGTGGCTCCCCTACGACCGGATTTCTGCAGTTCGGCGTGCATGGACCCTTCGCTGAATTTTTCCACTCCATGGCGGGTAGCGTTTTAGTTGACTGGTTGTTTATGCTGGGACTTTTGTTTATTGGGCTCACTCTCACCCTGGGCATTATAACCAAGCTGGGGGGCTGGGCTGGAGTATTTATCCTCTTTTTGATGTATTTGGCAGTAGGGCTTCCCCCCGAGCACCATCCCTTCATTGATGATCACTTCGTGTATATATTCGTAATGTTGGCTGTTGTCTGGTCTAACGCTGGAAAATATTTTGGTTTTGGCAATGCTTGGTACAATACAGCTTTAGTACAAAAATATAAAATACTTGCTTAATGCTTGTCCTCCTATCCTAGCGGAATAGAGTTTTCTTCAATTTTTTGCATATCATTGTTGTCCTCCTCGTGGAAAATAATATCTTTGATGTGTTCCAAAGAAAAAGGGCTTTTGGTTTTCTTAAGCATAGCTACGAGATTATGTTCAATTTCTTTTCGCCGTTCTAGAATTTGTTGTCTAGATTCAATTTCCATTAAATTTTTGCTGCGAAAAACAATTTTCGCCAAAAAAATTATCCATTTTAAACTAAAAACCTATCCCATGCCTAAGTGAAAACGTAATAAAAAAAACAAAACCCGTTACTGCTATTAGAAATAATATAAGAAGTATTAATAATATTTTATAACTGAAAGTTAGATTTGATTTACTTATAATTATTAAGCTACTTATCAAGCCCATTAATTGGATAAAAATTACGAATATCACTAAATTACGATAGTCTGGCGTAATTAAAAAATTTGGTCTGAGAATTATAGGATTGGTGCTATTTTCAAAAAAAGAATAGGAAAAATTTAGAATTGGATTCCATAAAGCCTCTGGAACAACAAACATCGCAAGAGATATCCATAACCAAGTTTTTTGTTTTGTTTCCATACCTAAAATTATATCACACTTTCAATTTGCCCCAAAAGATTCACCAGTTCTTGCGCATCCGTAGCTGAGATTTTTCCTTTTTGTTCCTTTTTAGTAATGTTTATTGTCAGATTGGAAAGTGTTTTAACGAGCCTTTGTTTGTTTTCGAGTTTTTCAACACGCTTCAGCATATCATTCTTTTGACTCTGTTTAATACCAAGTGTTTGTATCTTGATTTTCAGCTGTGTGAGAATAGCAGGATCAAGCGCAATGTCTTCCGCCTGCGTTTCTAAAAGGTTCAGTAACTCAACAATGCTATCAGCATCAGTTGTGTTTATTTTACCCTTTAATTCTTGTTTATTAATTTTATTTTTAAACTTTGTAAGAATTTTTGAATTTTGCTCTTTCTTTTTTTGTATTTTCTTTTCCAGATTTTCTACTTTCTTTAGAAGATTTTGCTTTAGTTTATCTGTTGCAGTAAGTGATTGAATTTTTTCCTTAATCAGGGCAAGAAGCTGATTTAGGGACAACTCACTGCCGTCTGGAAAAATCGTTTCTTCGTTACCATCGCCATTTTGGTCAATAGACAATGTCGAGGAATCTCCCAAATTCAAATTTCCTGTTAGATTTGTCGTAACCGGAATATCACTGAAAACTTCAGTTTGAATGATTTGGTTATCTGTAATTTTTTCATTTTTTAATGTAAATGTTCCATTCCCAGTGCCATTAACTTCAATTTCGTACGTTTGGCCATCGTCATCTGGCAGATAGACAAATTTATGTTCTCCCATAACGTCAAAACTTGCATTTGGAATATTATTTTCAACTCCCCCAGCAACAAGTCCGGCATGATTTCCGTCTTGATCTGTAATATCAATATCTAAAGGACTAAAAACTGAAATCGCTTTGCCGTTTAGTTTACATTCAGAAATATCTTGAGAAATTTTCGTATCGTCGACGACAAGATTACTACCAGAAACAATGTTTACGATTTGTTGTCTAATATTATCCTGGCTTAACATTTTCCCATGATCAGATTCTAGCGCGTAATACTTGTTTCCCGGATCAATTGGAAGGTTGGTGGCGCTTTCCAGGGGCACAGTGCCATCTCCGGGGACCCTTTCCGGTTGATCATACCCTGTGCTTATGCCTCCTAAAATAGTTTGCACCCGACGTTCTATTATTTTACCTATCGTGCCCGCCCTACATCCAGCAATGCTGTATAAATCTACACCAGCTGTTCGCAAATCAAAGTTATCAAAGTTTGCGGTGTGTAAACTCTGTGCATTGGCGAGCGCTTGAGAATTTAATTGATGGTCAGTAGTTAAAAAATTACTAGCTTGGTTAAAATCTAAATCTTGAGTGGTAGAACTGAAAAAACCCTGATTTATAATTTTTACATAACTTCCTTTTTGATTGTAATATTCTTGGCTCGGGGAAAGATCGTAAACCACGGGCAAATTCTTGGCAATTTTTTTCATTTCCCCATCTGCAAGCCATGGAATACCAAAACCGTCTCCCTGTAAAAGAACCTTAATTGCTTTTGGCGCACCAGTGTTTGGCACCCCAACAAAAACCGCTTTGCCGATATAATTATTCACAGGATTGTCTATTACATATTTTTTAACCAACAAACCACCAGTACTGTGGGCTACAACATCAACTTCGTTGCTACCTGTTTGAGTTTTAATATCTTGAATTTTTTGCTTAAACTCATTAACGATACTTACATTTACCCCGTATCGCCAATCATAAGGGAAGAGAAAAAGATTATCATTTGAGGTTGCTCCCTGAGTGTAATTTTGGTCTTCTAGTTCATTGATAAGGCTTTCTGTGTAATCAAACAAATTATTAGGATTTTTTATTACTTCTTCAATCGTCAAGCTTGTATCTAGTGGCAATAAACTATTATCAAACTGCAAAGGATCCATAAACTGATCACCTATATCAGTAAAATTACGAAGAAGATCAAGCCATAATTTTTCACTACCTTTATTTATATCCGTCCCCAAAACTCCTGGCACTATCAAAACTGGGTTGCGAAGTGGCGGAGTAATAACAAACGGATCCTCCAAAAGCCACGGATCAAATAAAACTTTAGGATTGAGGAAGCCATTGTCATCAATCACATCGCCTAGACCACTTGGATTATCGGCGCTCTGTGGCCCGGACACGTCACCCCACCAGGTATTTCTAAAGTCCATAGTATAGGAAATTTGAGCTATAGCCCTATTTGTCTTAAATAAATTAGCGAACCAAATAAATGGATTAGAATTCTTTTTTGCCAAGGGCGGTAAAATATAATAGCTTACTCCGGAGTAATTATTTCCATGGATAGAAAGACCACTCACGGCATAAGTTGAATTCGGCTCGCTGTCTATTTGTGAAATAGAAATACCGTTATTATTATTCATAATTTCACTATTTGAGATATTCACCGAATTTTTACCTTGGTCCTCAATGCCTATGAAATTTTTCTCAAAAATTGAATCTGTTATCTGGACATCACTTGCTTCTCTAAGTGAAAGACCTCGCTCGGCATATCGAACCACAGCGTTGCTAAGCACAAGGCCTAAATTACCTCCGTAAGAGTAAATTCCACTCCAGAAATATTCTCCCGTTGTCAGGTCAGGGATAGTAGCGCTCCCGTCACCGTTTGTATCTCCCCCTATTTCATCATCTACCGAACTGGTAAAGTAAATTTTATTTGTTGATGTTCCAATGGCAAAAATGGTCCCGTCTTGATCCATCGTTATCCTGACGAAAGGAGCCAACTTTACTATGACACCTGCTTCGATAGTTAAAGTTGTAGAACTAGCAATAGTAATGTCGCTATCCACGATGTATGGGCTGTTTGCCAATGTCCAAGTGGTATTTGTATCTATAACTCCTGATACATAGGTTTCAGCAAAGGCACGAGAAGCAAAAGCCAGAAAAGCGAAAACAAATATAATAGTTCCTAATTTCAATGCCTTTTTAGAAAAAGTCATAATTATCCGTATACTAGCAATTTAAAATGGAGAGTCAAGGGGAAGATAGGAATAGATGTTTTTTGGTCGTCGGGCATATATTTATTATATTTTTCCCATAAAAACACGCTCTAAAATATCACTCTTGGCGATATTAGAACCAGTATCAGTAGCAACAATTTTGCCGTGAACCAACACATATGCGCGATTAGTAATCGGAAGAAGTGAGTGAAGGTTGTGTTCAACTACAAGAATAGCTGTTTTTTTATTTTGATTTATATCTTTAATCGTCTGAAATATTTCTTTGACAACTTTAGGTGAAAGGCCAAGCGTCGGCTCATCAAGAAGAAGAAGTTTTGGCTCTGTCATAAGCCCGCGAGCAGTGGAGAGAAGTTGTTGTTGCCCCCCAGAAAGAGTTCCAGCTAATTTATCGTGTTTCGCATGAAGTGCAGGAAAAAGATTAAAAAGATGTTCTGCTCGGCGCATGCATTCTTTATTATCCTTCAAAGAATATCCGCCAAGCTCTAAATTTTCCTTAACTGTTAAATTATTAAAAACCCTTCTCCCTTGTGGCACATATGCTACTCCCATTTTCACAAGCTCGTGTGGAGAAGGATATATTTTTTCTCCTTCTAAAAGAACATCGCCTATATGCGTTATCAATCCGAAAATTGCTTTTAAAATTGTTGACTTTCCGGCTCCGTTTGGACCCATTAATGCCACGATTTCTCCTTCGTCTATTGCAAGAGAAATATCGTGAATGATTTTTGTTTCATTATATCCAGCCGAAACATTTTTTAATTCAAGTAATAATCCTTTTTCCATATCTTTAATATTCTATTCACCTAAATACGCTTCTAAAACAACTCTTTCAGTAAGTACTTTTTCGGGATGTCCTTCTGCTAATAATTTACCTGCATCCATAACAATGAGATGGTCGCATAAATTTCTAATTATATTCATATTGTGTTCTACTAAAACAATTGTTTTTCCTTCTTGTTTTAATGCCTTGATAATATTTTCAATTTTTTTGATAATCTCTGGGAAAAGTCCAGCGAAGGGTTCGTCAAAAAGAATAATTTTTGTATCCATCGCTAGTACTCGCCCAATCTCTAGAAGTTTTTTCTGTCCATATGAAAGCTCTCCGGCATTATGGAAACGTTTTTCAAATAAATCAACTTGTTTCAAAATATCTTCAGCCTGACTAATGTGATATTTGCTATGACGTTCAAAAAGTGCGAGAAAGGGATTACGCTCAGTTATTATTACTAAAATATTATCCAATACGCTCATTTGATCAAAAAGCTTAATCTGTTGAAAAGTGCGTGTGATATTATAAATCTGATTTTCCCAAGGCGTAATTTTTTTCCTTTCAGCACCTCCGAAAAATACTGATCCGCCGTCATGTAAAGAAAACCCCGATAATAAATTAATAAGTGTTGTTTTCCCGCTACCATTTGGACCCACAAGCCCAGTTATCTGCCCTTCTTGAATATTAACAGATAGGTGATCAACAGCGTGCACTCCGCCGAATGATTTTATTAATTCTTTTGTTTCAAGAATATTTTTCATAACTTATATTGACCTAAAATTCCTTTTGGTCGGTAAAGCATTAAGAAAACAAGCAAAAGTCCATATATGCATTGTCGCATAAGTCCTGCAATTTCGTTTGGAAATCCAAAAAATCGCAATGCTTCGGGAATTGTTATTAGAAGCAGAGCCCCCAGCAATGCCCCACGATTTTTCGCTATGCCACCGAGAATAATCATCGCCCAAAGAAGAATGGACTCATTCACAGTAAATAAATTTGCATCAATAAAAGTTATATAACTTGCCAAAAGCACTCCGCCTAAAGACGAGAGCATTGCGCCAATTACAAAAACCATTAATTTATAAGTTGAGGTTTTATACCCAAAAATTTTTAAAGCATCTTCATCTTCCCGAATGGCATTCAAAACACGTCCAAAAGACGAACGAGAAATAAAATAACAAATCCCTATGACAATAAAAAGAACAATGAGCGCAAGGACAAGGAAAGAAAAAGGTGTATCAAAAGTTAAACTAAAAATATGCGGCTTGGGGATTCCAGCTATACCGAAAGATCCGCCGGTTACATTTTCCCAATTTCTAACAACAGTATTAAAAATCATTAAAAAGCCAAGGGTCGCAAGCAGAAAATAATCATCACGAAAGCGTGCAAAACTTATTCCAATGCCAAGAGCAATTAATCCCGCAACTATTGGCGCAATAATTAAAGTTGTAAAAATATTAAAGCCAAATGCTGTAGCTAAGATTGCCGCTGTGTAAGCGCCGATTCCATAAAAAGCGGCCCCAGCAATAGTAAGTAGTCCAGCCGATCCCATTACTAAATTTTGGGCAAGAGCTAAAATGCCGTAGATAGAGATAAGTATAGTGATGTGAAAAATATACTCCATATCATTTTTTTAATATTCCTTCTGGCCTCACTAAAAGCACAATGATAAGAATTACGAATGGCACTGCTTGTTCCCAGCTTCCCCCAAAAAACACAACAGTTAATTTTTGCGCTATTGCTAAAATGAAAGCGCCGATAATCCCGCCCCAAAAACTTCTTATTCCGCCAAGTACAGATATAACTATTACTGGAAGCATAAAGAGTAGTCCGGAAGCTGGTACAATACCCACATTCAATCCTTGAATTATTCCACCCAAGCCCGCAAGCGCTCCCCCAATAAAGAAAAGTTGGGAAAATATTTTTCCTTTGGGTATGCCTACGAGCTCTGCTACTTCACTATCATCTTCCACTGCCCTAATTACACGCCCAAAATGTGTTTTGAAATAAATAAAAGCAAAAATACAGATCAGAGTAAAAATAATGATAATAGCTAATGCCTCTACTATATTTAATGTTCCGCCAAAGATATTTAAAGAATGAATATCGCTCAAACGACGCGCAATGATCGTAGCTTGGCTACCAAAAATCATACCTAACACGGAAGATGTAGCGGTTAGAAAACCAAAGGAAGCAATCAGGAGAACGAAGTTGTTGGCTTTTCGATTGATAAGGAAACTAAAAATAAATTTATGTGATAAAAAAAGATATAACCCTGAAATAAAAAGGCTTAGAAAAATAGCGGGGATAAAAGAAATAACAAGCACGCGGTAAAATAAAAACATCATGTACCCCCCAACGAGGAACGCTCCACCATAAGCAACATTAAAAAACTTCACGCTACGTAAAATAAATCCAAAACCTATAACTAATAAAGAGTATAAAACGCCAGCATAAAGGATATATAAAATTATTTGCCAAGTTATCATCGTGTTTTGCCTGCTAATTATACAACAAAACGAGCCACATGTGGCTCGTTTTGCATACTCTAAAGCGGTAAGTATTACTGAGACACTTCCGTTAGTTTTCCGCCCAAAGCTCTTTTGATAATGTAAGCCGCTGTTGTAGGATCACCATTATTATCAAACATAACTTCCGCTGAACCAACTCCGCCTGTGTATTTAATTTTGGATAATGCATCTTTAACTGCTGTTTTACTTACTGAATCAGCTTTATTTATTGCAGCCGCCAATATTTTCAATCCATCGTAGGCATAATTAGAACAGTAAATAAGATCATCTTTCCCAAGTTTTGCTTTCATCTTTGCCTTAAAATCTGCGCTTGAATTTGTACCAACAACAGTAAACATTGCTCCGTCGCCGAGAGTTCCTAATTCACTCCAAATTTTTGTATCATCCCAAGCATCAGCTCCGAAAAATTGCGCCTTGATTCCGAGATCGTGTGCTTGCTTAAGACCAGCGATTGAGGGATCTGTATAACCCGCAAAATAAACTGCATCTACATTCATTCCTTTAATCGTAGTAAGTTGTGCTTTTAAATCTTTTGACGCAGGATCAAATGAATCAGACGAAACAATTACACCGCCTGCTTTGGTAAATGCATCAGTAAATGCCTTTTTTAAACCATCACCCCAATCATCCTTACTGGTAAGCAGGGCAACATTTTTCATACCTTTGCCCATTAAATAATTTGCTGCGTAGTTCGCTTGAAAGAAATCAGAGGGAACATTTCTAAATATATAATCTCCTGCTTGGCTGACAGTTGGGTTAGTAGAACAATAAGAGAGCATGGGAACTTTTGCCGCTTCAGCAATAGGCGCTGCGCCAAGGGTTGCTCCTGAACATGCCGCTCCTAAAATTGCCACAACTTTATCCGTATTTATAAGTTTTGATACTGCGTTAGCTGCAGTAGCGCCACTACAACCATCATCTTCATAAATTACTTCAACATTCTTACCCAATACTCCTCCGGCATTATTTATTTCATCAACTGCAATCGCTATAGCTGCTTGGGCATTTTGTCCGATGTTGGCTGTATCGCCAGAAAGCGGTCCCATGAAACCTATTTTCACAGTTTCAGAATCAGTGCCACTTTTCTTAGACATTGAAGATAACCCAAAAATAACAAGAACTACAACCACTATCCCCACAACAATTTTCGCTGTTTTATTCATAAATAATAGCAACTTAAAACTAATAATAGACCAAATAATAAAATGCGTAAATCTTACATTATTCTATATAATATAAACTAATTGTCAACATATTTTTAAAAAAGATGGCCACGCGGTTCCCGTTAGGGTTCCGCGTGGCCGGCGATCAGAACACGCTGTTAATGCCAGCGCCTGCAAGACGGGCACGGAATTCGCCCATCCCCTTTCCACTATCGCGCGCCAGCGCGCGACCGATTTTTTCGCAGAAGTTCACGATTGTCCGTCCTCTTGGACTCGAATCCCGAAGAAAAGCATAACTTTCTACGGGACAGGCCAAGAACTGGTGCACGTGCCTGGACTCGAACCAGGAACCTGTCGCGTATAAGGCGAAAGCTCTACCATTGAGCTACACGTGCATGTTTCAATACTACAAAATTATGGGGAAAAAGCTAGCTGGCAACTTCAAGCTTCGCTTTTTCTTCTCGTTTCTTCGGTATTATGCCGTGAGCGATTATTATTTTTTCGTATTCTTCTTGTTCCAAGGTTTCAACTTCAACGAGCTTTTGGGCAATAGCGTCAAAGGCCTTGCGGTGTTCTTTAAGCACACTCCCCGCGGACGCTATTCCGTTGTTTATTATCTTTAAGACCTCCGCATCCACTTTCGCGGACACTATTTCCGAATATCCTTCTTCCCTAACTTCGCCCCATTCCACTCTGCGGCCACCACGGTCGAGCGCCACTGGACCGATAACATCCGACATCCCGAAGCGGGTCACCATCGCCCGAGCTAAATTCGTCGCTACCTGAAGATCGCTAGATGGCCCTGTGGTGATATCCCCGAAAATCATTTTTTCCGCTACGTATCCGCCTAAAGACATGGCAATATCGTCGATGAATTCTTTTTTGGACTGAAGGCGCTTCTCTTCAATCGGCAATTTCAAAGTATAGCCCCCGGCGCTCCCGCGAGCGATAATGGAGACCTTGTGCACTGGATCAGCATAAGGTAAAACGGAAGCGACCAGGGCATGTCCGGCTTCATGGTAAGCGGTAATTTCTTTTTCTTTTTTAGAAAGTAAGTGGCTTTTGCGTTCCGGGCCGAGCATTACTTTCTCAATCGCCCGAATGAGGTCAAATTGGAAGACCTTTTTGCGGTTTTCGCGAGCGGCCAGAATCGCGCCTTCATTCATCAGGGAATATAAATCAGCGCCGGAGAATCCCGGCGTGCGCTCGGCAATTAATGTTAAATTAATATCTTCCGCCAGTGGCTTTTTTACGGCATGAATTTTTAATATCTCTTCTCGATCTTTGCGATCCGGCATGTCTAGGAGAACTTTCCGGTCAAAGCGTCCGGGGCGGATCAGAGCCGGGTCAAGCACATCGGGCCGGTTGGTCGCCGCCATTACAATAACTTTTTCATTCGGTTCAAAGCCGTCCATTTCCACTAGAATTTGATTTAGGGTTTGCTCGCGTTCGTCATTCCCTCCGCCAAAGCCGCCCCCGCGAGTCCGCCCGATGGCGTCTATTTCATCCACGAAGATAATGGCCGGAGCCGCCTTTTTCGCCATCTTAAATAAATCGCGCACGCGGGATGCGCCCACTCCCACAAACATCTCAACAAATTCACTGCCAGAGAGATGAAAGAATGGCACATTGGCTTCGCCGGCGACGGCGCGAGCGAGCATCGTTTTTCCCGTTCCGGGTGCTCCTGTCAGTATTACGCCTTTCGGAATCCTGGCGCCAATATCCAAGAACTTTTTCGGGCTTTTCAAAAAATCCACGATTTCTTTCAATTCTTCTTTCGCCTCTCGGCAGCCGGCCACATCCTTGAAAGTTACTTTATTATTTTTATCGTTCGGGTCAGTGATGCGCGCCTTGGACTGGCCGAAAGTCATGGCCTGAATGCCGGCGCCTTTTACCTGGCGCGATAAATACCAAAAGAAAAATACAATAAACAAAATCGGCAAGAGGAAAGGCAAAATATTCAGAAGCCAAAAACCAAAACCGCTTTCATTTTTTACTTCGATGGCTGTGCTCGAAAGCGCTTCAGGCCCTACCCCATAGTTAAAGAGTGTCTGGGAAAGCGAAGACCCGGTTTCTTTCTTGGACTGTTTTATTTCTTTGTTTTTATAAGTAATAGTTAGTTTTTCTCCCTCCACTAAAATTTTGGCCACTTCGCCCGCACTGACGCTCTTCGCCAAGTCCGAAATAGCTACTTCGGGCATCTCTTTTGCGGTGTCGGAGACCACTAAATAAAGTCCAGTAATGAGCATGAAAATCAAGAGCGCTCCAGCAATATTGCCCGAGAATTTGCTCCTGCTATTCCCCTTTTTCATTTTATTCGGCTCACTGTTCTGGCCCAGAAAGTTAAAATCCATATAAAGAGGTTAGCACAAAAAATACAAAAATCAAAGAAGAAATATTTATGCTAATATTAAGTTCATGGCTCATTACGCCGAAAACAGAAAAGCGCGATTTAATTATGAAGTATTGGAAAAATACGAGGCGGGTATTGAGCTTTTCGGTACGGAAGTAAAGTCAGTGCGAGGAGGGCAGATGTCGCTCGAGGGTGCCTTCGTGATTGTTCGCGGTGGAGAAGCGTATTTAATTAATGCAAATGTTCCTTCATATCAGCCGAAAAACGCACCGAAGGACTACGATCCTTTACGCAATAGAAAACTTTTACTGACAAAAAAGGAAATTTCCACACTTTCGGGTAGCGAGAAAAATAAAAGTTTGACAATTGTGCCTATTTCAGTGTATAATAAAGGGAGGAAGATAAAGGTAGAAATTGCACTCGTGAAAGGGAAGAAAAAATATGACAAGCGTGAGAGTATAAAGAAGCGCGACACGGATCGTGAGATACGAAGAGAGTACAAAGCACGTTGAAAATAGAAACATGGGGATGCAAGGCCTAGACAGTTGGCCTCTTGCCCTTGATGCATACCGAGCATGGGCGTAATCTCGTAAAACTTCGCTCAATAGCTTAATTGCAAAATTAGCTTCCAAAGTGAAGGCAATTGCTTCTCCGTACTTCGGTATGGGTGAGTTTGCTTTCGCTCACGTTTCCGCTTCGGCTTAAGCGTGTGTCTCTCTTATTGACTTCCGATAAATAAGACGGGCATAACATTATCGGGATAGCCCCGACGCGGCTTCGCCGTCGGGGCAAAACATAGAAGATCGATTGAAAAATATTTGGCGCGTTTCTTAATTTTTTAATTTAAACCTGCAAGCGCGCTATGTATGTAGATTTTAAGGCAGGCACCTTCTGCACGGGGATTCGATTTCCCCCATCTCCACAATCATTGGTATTGACATCTTTTTTGGGTTTGCTATACTGTATATATATTAGATATAAAAAAGATATATGACCACACAAGTAATTTTTAGAATAGATAAGAAGATTAAAGCCCAAGCTCAAAAGAAAGCCAAAGGTAGCGGTTTAACCTTTTCTGATATTTTGCAAATGGCGACTTATGCCTATGTTAAAGACGACTTTGAGCCCGTGTTAATGCGAAAAGAGGAAAGATTTAACGACAAAACGGCTCGCGAAATTCATTCAGCCCTTTCCGATATTGCTAAAAACAAAAATCTATCCCGTAGTTTTTTCTCTGTGAAAGAAGCTACAAAATATCTCAGTAAATAAAATGATTATTGTTTTTCAAGGGATTTTTGAGAAGAAATGAAGGAAGCTCTCACCGAAGATAAAAAAACAGTTTTACAACCGACTAGTTTTATTTCAAAAGAATAGATTTGACCCAATCCTAAATAACCACAGAATTGAAAAAAGATTTCCGGACTGTCGAAGTATTAATATAACAGGTGACTACCGTGCTATTTTTAAGGAAGATAAAGAAGACGTCATTTCTTTCATCAATATCGGCACACATTCGGAATTATACTAGTAATACTAGTGAGGACGGTTCTCGCTAACCAAAAATCTCATATATATAAATTTCTTTGCAACTTTTTTAGAGTGATTTTTCCCCTATCTAGGAAATAACCTCGTCTCCGTTTTGTCCCATACTATTTCTATATTCTCCAACAGCTTGATGGGTTCCTATTGCAGTTACAACATCTTTAATTGACAATGATGTATTTAATCGTTCAAATTCCCTAACGTGTTCCTTTAATCGTTTGACTAATTCTCCAACAGAAGAAGTCCTTTCAACCCCAAGAGTTTGGTACATTAATCTCAAGTTGCTCTCAAGTCGTACAACTTCTCCAACCTTTAAACCCTTAAGACCAAGAACTTCCATAGAGATTTTTTGTTCACCACCTTTTGAACCTGGCGCACTGTTGAATTGATTCATGGTTAAATTATAGACCTTGCTATAAAGGTGTCAAGTTGTTGACTTTAAGGCCTAAATACGCTATTATCCCCTAGTCAAAGCTTTATATACGTCACTTGCGAGAAAGAATTAACAATCAAATACGGGCTAAGGAACTTCGAGTTATAGACAGTGAAAACAAAAATCTCGGTGTTTTAAGCATAAAAGATGCCCTGGAATTAGCGCAAAGAGAGGGCTTGGACTTGATTGAAATATCGCCGAATGGCAACCCGCCGGTTGCCAAGGTAATGAATTTCGGCAAGTATCAGTACGAGGTAAGCAAAAAATTAAAAAAGGCCAAGGCCGGAGCCAAGTCCACCGAAACCAAGTCCGTCCAGGTAAAGATAGGCACCGGAGACCACGATTTGGAACTAAAAGCGAAAAACGCTTCAAAATGGCTAAAGGAAGGACATCGAATTAAAATTGAACTCTTTCTGGCCGGACGCACGAAGTACATGGAGGAAAAGTTTTTAAGAGAGCGGTTAGACAGAGTAATGCATTTGATTACTGAAGATTACAAAGTATCGGACTCATATAAAAGGGGGCCGAAGGGATTATTTATAACGATAGAAAAAGTCGTCGCCAGGGCGGGGCAAGCAAAATAAAATGGGAAAAGGAATGAAAACAAATAAATCGTATTCAAAAAGATTAAAAGTTACTAAAAACGGGAAGATTTTGTCGCGCAAGGCCGGCTTTAACCATTTCAATGCAAAACAATCCCGCACCAAACAGCTGGCTGGCCGTAAAGGTAGAAATTTTGTAATTAAAAACAAACCGTTGAGCCACCTATTACCATTTAACTAATCAGCTTTCTGGCTTATAGCTTTCTAGCTTCTTAGGAAAATTACCAGAAGCTAACAAGTTAAGTAGCTAATGGCTAACAAGCTAACCAATGACCAGAGTAAAAAAGGGAGTACACGCGTTAAAGCGAAGGAGAAGCATCTTAAAGCAAACCAAGGGATACCGGCATGGTCGCAAGAGTAAAGAGCGCCAGGCCAAGGAAGCAATCCTGCATGCCGGGGCCTACGCATACGAGCACCGCCGGGATAAAAAGTCCCACAATAGAAAACTTTGGAATATAAAAATCAATGCCGGAGCTCGCGAGTTCGGTACATCTTACTCCAAACTTATTGATAGCTTAAATAAAAAAAAGGTCTTACTGGATAGAAAAATCCTGGCCGACTTAGCGGAACATCACGCAGATACCTTCGGAAGAGTTCTAAAACAGTTGCAATAGATTAGGCCTTCGTTATTTTAAGTTCACCAGCTCTATATTTTTTAACCAGAGCTATCACATCCTCTACTAGCTTCTTAGGGTTGTCCCCTACGACAATTTTTTCGTGCGGACGATGGCTTTTAGCCACAATTTCTTCTAATTCACCACCCATCTCCCAGGGCCCCTCAAAAATACCGATGGGTTTTGATTCTTCAAAGGCAATAGTAAATTCGTGAACAGTACCAATACGCCCACAGCCGCAAATTACCGCATCCACACAGCGGGTTAAGAGTAAGTCCCGTCCCGGGTAACCGAAGCCGGTATAAATAATCAAGTCCAGATAATCAATCGGAAGTTTGTAGACCTCTAGATGTTCCCGCTCGGAGGCCGCTGGAGAAAAACCGATGGATACTCCGTCCATTTCTTTTGCGCCCATCGCTACCCAAAGCGGGAAACCAGTCGTTGCTCCGGTTACCAGGATCGCGCCCTGGCGGGCAATTTCGCGTCCAAGCTCTTTGGCTTTTTCCAGTGCATCGGGCCCACAGTGACCCGTTTCCGCCGCACCGGAAACACAGATTTTTATCCGGTTATGTCCGTGTTTGGTAAAAATATTAGGTGGTACTAAATCCATGGCCTGATTATACCTTAACAATGGAGCATCACGCTATCCCCCGGCTCTGGCGCATACGCTTCCAGGCCCAAATTGTCCCGCAATTTCTGTACTAAAAACATGGAACTTTTTGGCTCCCCCATGACGACGAAGACCTTTTTCACAGAGTCCTGCATGTCGGAAACAAAATTAAGCAAGCCGTCAGAATCCTTGTGCCCTGAATACCCGGAAATGGTTACGATGTGCGCCCTTACTTGTACATATTCCCCGGAAATTTTTACCGTCTTTACCCCTTCCTGAATCAGGCGCCCTGGAGTGCCTACGGACTGATATCCGGTCAAAAGCAGGGTATTGTTCGGATCCGGCAGATAATGTCTTTCGTGGTGCACTACGCGGCCACCAGCGGACATTCCCGAGCCCGCAATGACTATCTTGGGATTTGGAACATTTCCGATTAATTTGGACTCCTCGGAGTGTAGCGTAGAACGAAGCCCGGGGAAACTGAATAAATGCTTGTCGCTTGATAGGACTTCTTGCGTATGTGCATTAAAATAATTTTTATATTGTTTAAAAATTTCAGTCAGGCGAATAGCAAGCGGAGAATCAAGGAAGATAGGCATCACGGGGATGCGATGATTCTCCACTAGAGAGTTGAGTTCAAATAAAAGCTCTTGAGAACGTTCCAGTGAAAAAGTGGGTATGATCAACGTGCCTTTTCTTTTATAATTATCTTCAATGACTTCTTCCAGGAATTTTCTGCGGTCGTCCCTGGACTCATGGTTTCGGTCACCATATACGCTCTCCATAATTAAATAATCCACCTCAGTGATTTTTTCGGTGTCCGGCAGTAGTGGTGAAGGACTATTGCCCAAGTCCCCGGTAAAAAGAATCTTTTTGCCATTATAAACGAACATCACCATCGCCGAGCCCAGAATATGCCCGGCGTTTTTGAAAGAGACCTCTAAGTTATCGGCTAGTTGTATTTTCTCATGATAATTAAACCCACTCCAGAGCGAGAGCGCGGTTTTTATATTGTCCGGTGTATAAATTTCATCCAATTTAAGCGCGGTGTTCTTAGACAATATGCCCATGGTGTCGTCCAGCATCGGCCCGGCGAGCATTTTGGTAGGCATAGTGGAATAAATTTTTCCGCAAAATCCTTCCTGGATTAATTTCGGAATCCTGCCTATATGATCCACATGGGCGTGAGTGATAAAAAGAATATCTATCTCTTTCGGATCATAACCAAAAGGCGCCCAGTTCACATCGTCTATCCACTTGGTTCCTTGCGTCAAACCGCAATCAACCAGAATTTTTTTACCGTCGGCTTCCATTAAAAAATTCGCTCCGGTTACTGAATTTACCCCTCCGTAAAATGTTATTTTTGCTGTTTTTTCTCCCGTACTTTCCATTGTTTATTAATTATACAGTATTTTTTTCAATAGGCGTACTTTTTTTCATAGAGAAATATATGGCAGAGAATCCGCCAAGAAGGTCTAAGAAAATATCTGAGACGGTGTCAAAGGTATTAAAGGGACTACCGGTAAGATAATTCTGAGTATAAACTTCAAAAAATTCCCACAAAATTCCGACAATCAGCACCCACAGAATAACTTTAAGTACAGAGAGAGGAAGATTGTTTTTTCGTGAAAAAACATAAGTAAAAAAGAATCCTACCCAGGCCCCGCTTAGGAAATGCATAATGACGTCAAACCACCAGAAGGTAAAATAGAAATAGAACTCCTTTGCGGCTAGATCTACCAAAAAGATGAAAAACATCAAAAATATTAGTGATTTTAGAATCCTCATTCTGTCCATTGGGAGATTGTACCGTAAAATAAGTATTTTTCCTAAGAAAAAATCCGCCGGAAATAAATCACAGAGCGGAGCTCTTCTTAGGACTATTTTCAAAATATTACCATAGCTCATAGCTAGGTGGGTGCTAGACGCGTGAGACCAAGGTCAAACCCGATCGAAGCTCCCATAGATTAGTGTTCTAGGTAATAAATGAAAATAACCCTACTTTGAGTATACACGCTTCACGATTTCACGCAACAATATTTGTAAAACACCACAGATTTAGGAGTATTTCAAATGTGATTTAGATTGTATCGTTTCATTTTCTCCTTAAAATCTAAAAAGGTGGTGTAGAGTTCCGCATTAATACCAAAATCTTTTGCCCCTTTTATGTTTTTCGGGTCATCATCAAAAAATAATATTTCTTCTTTTTTCATATTATTCAAATCTTTCATCATTTTTTCAAAAAATTCTTGGTTCGGCTTCTTATCCCCCAAATGAGCCGAAGAATACGTCTTGTCAAAACTATTTGCGAAACCTATTTTTTCGAGTATATATTGAAAACGATATTTTTCATTATTTGTCGCAAGATAACACAATATCCCCCCTCTTCTTAACTCCCCTACATATTTAACCAATTCTTCATCGGTAATGTGCTCGGCCTGGAACCAAAAATCTAAAAAGGCATCTACTCCCTTAGCCCAACCCCAAGCGGACAGATATGGGGAAATGGTTTCCTTTAAGTCGGCTTTACCGATCAGGCAATCCTGAAAAGGTCCATTGAAAAATGGAAGTGTTTTTTCCAAAGGAATTCCGTATTTTTCCGCAAGCAGAATACTAAATTTTCTTTTGCTGTGAATTAATACCCCGTCTGCGTCAAAAATAATTACCTTTATCATAAATTATTTCATACCGAATTTCTCATATAACATAATATCGTACTTACCATCGATAATTCGGTCTTCTTTTTTCACACCTAGCGTTTCCAGAAAATTAAAAAGTTCTTCTTGGGTCTTTTTTCTGTCTTCTTTATCTTCGCTTTTTACAATTTTTTCTGCCTCAATAAACTCGCCTAAATCTTTCACGCTATCTAAAACAATTTCTATCTTTCAATTCTATAGGTGGCGGAAAATCCACTCCTTCCGGAATGAAAATGTGGTCAACTTGATGTAACTCTTCGGAGAATTTACAGCCGAAACTTTCTAATTTTTTTATTACTTCTTTCCTATTTCTTAACCGCGCCTTTACTTCGACTTCATACATAGATTATTCGTCTACCCCGAACCGTTTGTAGTCGAAAGTTTTTGAATTACCGAACCAGTGCTTAATTTCATGTTCCGCCTCTTCTGCCGTTTCAGAACAATGGACAATGTTAGCAACTGCACGTTTCTCTTTATTGGCAAGCGCTGGAGAATCAATAGAAAAGTCACCTCGAATTGTACCCACCTCAGCTAAATATGGCATCGTAGGGCCGGCAATTTTGCGAACAACATCTACTGCATGTACGCCCTGTACCACCATTTTCACAAGCGGAGCGGACTTCATGTAATCAATTAGCCATTTTCGAATTTCCGGACCAATAACTACTGGATCAACAGTGCCGAAGTCAGACATTGCGTCATAGCCATATTTTTTATAAGTGGCCAAGGTCTTGTGTCCGAGCCGCGTAATCCATTCTTCCTTCTTAGGATAATGGTCATCTAGCTGTTTATGGTCTGGCTGGAACATTTCTAGCGCCACGATTTTCAAGTCCCGCTGTTCAAAACGTTTTATAATCTCCCCAGTAAGTCCCTTACGCACTCCGTCCGGTTTGATCATCACATATGTCCTTTCTTCTTTTGGATGTTTCATATTATTTTAACCTTAAATTACTTATTTTTTCTCTTATGTTTTGTTTTATCCTGCTTATTTCTTCTTGTAGATTTATATCTGCCATTCTTTTTACCTCTTCCCTGGTCTCATTACTAACACCTTGTTCCCTTGACCCCGCAATTCCTCTTTCGTGCTTAGTAAGTGCAAGTTTTAAATCACGATTTGCCTCTTGAATAATTATAGAAAATCTTAATTTCAGATCATCCTTCGCTTCAACAAGAAGATCATTCCAAAGTACTAAGATCTCTTTGGTTGTCTTTGTTTCTGGCGTCTCCCCTCCTTCAAGTGGCTTAGGCACACCACCTAATGTATCTTCCTGTCCCATGCCCCTATCCTAGCAGAAAAAATTAATTTTGCAAAATTTAAAGCACTCGAAATTCTGCACTTATAGGTAATAACTTTCTCTCATTCTTTAAATGCCATAAAATTCTTTTTACGTTATGTTCTGGAACTAAACTACCCATTTCTTCTAATCCTAAATAGAGTTTTACAATAGGAACTTTAAAACCTGGAACTGAAACATAAACAAATCCTTTGACTATTCTTCTTTCTAAATTCCTAAGCTCTAGGAAGCTTGGCGCGTGATCAGGCGCTATTTCTGTAGTTATGTCGGAAGCTAAGTCAAGATCAATGTTGTCATGACGACTGCTTTGTGGGGATTTTAAAGTTTTTGGATCAATTGCATATCCATTGAGTAAATTTCCTCTAGAAAAAAGTCCACGACCTTCTTTGCTTTTTCGTTCTACCTCTGTCAAAAGATTATCTAGTTCCTGCGGAGTAAAGGCTTGAAGTTTTCTTAACTCTATTTCATATTCTCTTTCTGGTTTCTTAGGAGCTTCTACCTTAAAGATACCTCTCCCCTTCGTCATATCTTCTGGAACGTCACATTCTACTGCATCGTTTCAAACCTCCCCATAATTTCGGCTTCTACTTCAGCGCGGTCGCGGCCGTATCTTACATAAGAAAGTTCTTTCAGGCCATCCACAATCTCCGGGTTTCCTTTTTCTGGCGGTAAAGTACGTAAATTAAATGGCTTAACCGGCTGGCCATTAACCAGCATGCTCATATAGGCATTATGGTTGTCCAGCTTGGTTATATCTTGCGCATTAAATATCGGCTTGAACTTTTGTTCTAAAAAATTCGCATCTTCGGTGCCCACGCGGAACACCGCCATAGAGCCCACGTTGCCGAAGACCGCATTTTTAATATTTTCTTCGAGCTGGGTGATATATTGGTGCGCAATGTTAAGCGATAAACGATATTTTCTGGCTTCCGATAAAATGGAAGTAATGGAATCCGTAGTCACGTTCTGAAATTCGTCAATGTAGAGATAAAAATCATTCATGGCCTTACCAAACATGTCCACTCGTGAAAGTGCCGCCATCTGGATCTTGCCTACTAGCACAAGTCCTATTAGATTTGCATTTATGTCACCCAGGCGGCCCTTGGAAAGGTTGACCAGAAGAATTTTCTTCTCATCCATAATTTTGCGGAAATTAAAAACGGAATTCTGTTGCAAGACCACCGGACGCATGATGTCGTTGGAAATAAAATTATCAAATTTTGAAGAAATATATGGTACGAAATTCGCCAGCGATTGATCCCCGGTGGTCTGCTCGGCGGAAACCCAGAATTGTTTAATGATGGGGTTCTTGCAACGCTCTAGTTTCATATCGCGGAATTCTTTATCCGCCAAGACGCGAGTAATTTCGAGCAATGTAGAACCGGACTCTGGATCTTCCATCACCAGAAAGGCGCTGTTGCGGAAATACTGCTCAAACATCGCTCCCCCGCCTATTTTCATATCAAAAAGTTTATTAAAAATCCCCATCAGTTCATTGACCACGAAGGTCTTCTGCTCCGGATACTTGGTATCGTATTCAAGCATATTTAACCCCATTGGACGAGGAGTATAAGCCGGATCAAAATAAATCACATCATCAATACGCTCCTTGGGAATGCGTGAGAGGATCGTCTGAATGTCGGTACCGTGCGGGTCTATAAAGCAACAACCGTCGCCATTTCGAATGTCCTGCGTTATCATGTTGAGTAGAATATTTGTTTTACCGGTTCCGGTCTGACCAATAGTGTAGAAATGCCTCATACGGTCTTCCCGCGCCATGTGAATTTCAGTATCTCGGCCTCGGTAGCTATTTATCCCAAGCAGAACTCCCTCCGTTCCCATTTCAAGCGGTGCGGGCGCAATGCCAGACTTCGCTTCTTTGAGTTGTGGCTGACTGCCGATACCTACCGGAAAATGAAACACAGAAGCCAGTTCTTTTAGGTTAAGCGGTATAATTTTATCTCCCGAAAAAGTACGATAAGAGAAATCGTGAAAAAGTTTTTTCAAATTACCCCCCGAGAGATGTTCAAAAACGAAAGAATTACTGGCCGCTTCGGAAAACTGGTGAAAGGATGACTCTATTTCTTTTAAGATTGCTTCCGCGCGTTCCCGAGTAGCGCCGGAGGCAATAACCCGGATGTTGGCTTTCATAATGGTGCTTTTTATTTTGTTTCCTATTTTCTCAACCGCCCCTTCATCCACTGCCCGTCTGCCTTTCATGTATTTTTCTTTTTTTTCTTCCGGCTCCTTTTTAACTCCAAATAAAAGATCTTTGCCCACTTTCAAAAATGCTTGATTGAATTTATAAAAATTATCCGCCGCATGCTTGACCGATGTTCCGTCTTTTACGTCGTCTAGTATTTTGTGAAATTCGTTTATAAATTTATCGCCAGCCGGAGCAACCACCAGCTGAATAGCGGCCCCTTCGCCTTCGGTCTTAAGTTTAGAAAACACATTCAGAATGGTATTCATGGGGTCATGCTCTATGTTGTCATAGGTCTTGATAGGCATCACCGGACGCTCCGAGAATCTGGCATAAGCGCCAGCGGACCCACCTTCTTTATTGAAAACGTTATAGTCCTCTTTGGTTTCGTGCACTTTGGCGTTGTGGTAAAAAGCCAGGACCTGTTTCTCAAAAAGCGATAAGTGGGCATTTGGCACTGCTGCATAGACCACCACTTCATCGCTTTGGCTGGACAGTGCCACTTCTAAAGTAAAATAGTTTTCCTTTTCATTGTTCCTGCCGATAGAGATAGAATGCATCCCTGCGTAAAATTGTTCCATGGCGCCGATAAATTCTTTGAATCCTTTTGATTTGTCGGCTTCGTCCGTGGGCGGCGGTAGAGTTATTTCAAAAAGCGTCATCTGGAGGGACTTATACATGGGGGTACCCTCCTTGAAATCAAGATTGACCTTCCCGGTTTTCAGATACTGAATTAAGACGCGATGAAAATCGTCATCCAGGTGTGGGTTGCTCATGGCCTCTACCACCGAGAGCGCATTTCTAATACCTTTGGTAATAACAATGCCCAAAAGTTCCTCCATCACAGTATCGTGCGGTTCTGGTTTTAGTTTTAGAATAATCCCTTGTTCATCTCTTTGGCTTATTAGATTGTCTTTGTGTAAGGCCTGCCCCTTTGGCACATTTTCATATTCCAAAATTACATCGTGCGCGGCGGTATCTTTTGTATTTTCAAAGTGTCCTTTAGCAATTAGCTCTTGTTCTCGTTTGGTAACATGCGCACGCAAATAGTTAAGCTCTTCTTCGGGGCTCTTAAACTTCGGCATCTCTTTGAAAAAAGATGGTTCCATTAAACTAATTATACAACAAACTAGGGTTTAGTTAAAATTTCTGGCTCGTTGTCGGTGATGAGAATCGTATGTTCAAAGTGCGCGCTCTTTTTTCCATCCGCCGTGCGAAAAGTGTAGCCATCGGGGTCTAGGGTCACATTTTTTGTGCCCTGGTTTAACATCGGCTCCAGCGCTATGACCATGCCCGGCACCAGTTTTATTCCTTTTCCTTTCTTCCCGAAATTCGGAACGTATGGATCTTCGTGAATGGCTTTACCCACGCCGTGTCCCGCCAAGACCTCTACAATGCCGTATTTATGAGTCCGCACAAAGCTCTCAATGGCATGCCCAATGTCGCCGGTGCTGTTCCCCGCAACGGCGTTGCTGATGCCTACGTTTAGGGCTTGTTCGGTAATTTCTAAAAGCTTAGCTGAAGCAGGGCTAACCTCGCCCACTGGTACAGTCAGGGCCATATCGGTAAATAGTTCTTTATGCTGAAGGCCTAGGTCAATTGAAACAACGTCACCTGCTTTTAGAATTTTTTTTGTACTTGGGATGCCATGCACCACTTCATCATTCACGGAAACACACAGAGAGGCCGGGAAGAGCGCCTTTGTCCCTGCTGGCCGATAGTTCAAAAAGGCCGGGGTATCCCCCATTTCTTTAATTAGCGTAAAGGCGTAGTCATCCAGGTCCTTGGTAGAGAGCCCAGGGGCCACTTTGTCTTTCACTTTGCGGAGTATGGTCGCTAAACGCTTTCCTCCTTCGCGCAGGATTTCTATTTCTTGTGGTGTTTTAATTATAATCATCTTATTTTATCTTGCTATGAAATAAGTGTCCCGGCAAATTTTTCTCCGTTTAGATATTTTGCCAAGTTATCAATCGGCTTGCCGTTCATGATTACAACTTCCATACCCCCTTTCTCAGCTGTTTCGGAAGCCGTAGGGTCAAATGGAGAATTTAATCCCGAAGTCCACTCTTTTGGAATTATTTTTCGGTAGTCCGCCCAAGAAATTTTTTCAATCTTCTTTGCAGAAGGATTTGTTTTTGGGTCAGCATCATATACGTAATCAATATTTGAAAGATTGATAATCTTTTTCGCGCCAACCGTCTTTGCCGCCAAAACGGAATCCCAATCAGTACTGTGTCCGGGTTCATAAGCAGAACCGATTATTATTGGCTTATCGAAAGACAATTTAAGAGATAAGTTGGAAATGACTTTCCGGTTTGCGGTTTCTCCGAAAATAACACGCAGTAATTCAGCATTTAACTTCAAAGAAGCGATGCCTATCCAGTCCAGATCTTCGCTCGTAGGAGTGGAAAGTTCCCTGGCTACTTCTTGATATTTTCTGCAGATTTTCCCCCCGCCCGTTATAATCAAGAACTTTTTTCCTTTCTCAACATGTGAAAGAATTAATTTCTTAAAATTTTTTAGAAAATCCGTATCTATGCTCTCCGGTATAATCAGCGACCCGCCCAATGAAATTACTATTATTTCTTCTTTCATATTAAAAATTTAACGCCTTTATTATATCTTTATGCACGTCCTCTACCGTCTGTTCCCCATTGATAGTAAAAATTTGATATCCTGGTTTATTTTTAAAATAATTCATAGCTGGAATCACATTATTTTTATATTCCTCAAACCTCTTAGCCAAGCCCTCGGGGGTATCATCGTGTCGGCCACGCGCTAAAGTGCGTTTCATCGCCTTTTCTTCCGATAACTCAATAAAAATTATTTTTATATCATCATGCTGATAAAATTTCATCATGGCTTCGAACACTTTTGACTGCTCAACGGTCCTCGGGTAGCCATCTACGATTAGGTGTTTTTCCGGGGAGATTTTAGAACTTAAGAGATCAGCCACAATGGCGTTGGCAAAAAAGTCATCCACCAACCCCCCGCGGTGCATTTTCTCATGCAGAAGTTTGCCGGCATAGCTTCCGGACTCAAGAATCGTTCGAAATCCTTCCCCGGTACCCGCATAGACGCACTCCCTGCCGTCTTTCTTTGAAAGGTATTCTCTTAGAAGCTTTACCTGGGTCCCCTTCCCGGATCCCACTGTTCCGAAAAATACAAATGTCTTGCCGTGCATATGCCTAAGAATAGCGAATTTGTGATATAAAATCAAATATGTTTTAATTAAGATAAGTTAATGAAAAAACAAATCATAACCATAAGCGGGATCCCTGGTAGCGGTAAATCTAGCACCTCTGATTTAGTGGCCAAGAAACTTGGCTTCAAACGATTTTCTTCAGGAGATTTTTTTAGAGAAATCGGGTTGGAATTAGAAATTTCTATTAATGATGTTTCTAAAAGAGCTGAAATTGACCCAACGATAGACCAAAGAACAGATGCTGAAATAAAAAAGCTGGGTGGTTCTGAAAAAATTGTTATCGATTCTCGCTTGGCATTTCATTGGATACCGGAATCATTTAAGGTGTATTTGGACCTACCGCCAGAAGTGGCCAAAGGAAGAATTTTGAATAACTTAAAAGAAAATCCTTTACGCAAAGAAAGTGAAAATGCAGAAACACACGAGGAGGTTTATGAGAAAATAATCCATCGCCTAGAAAGCGAAAAAAAGAGATACAAAGAGCTGTACGGGGTAGACCATACTAAAAAAGAAAACTTCAATTTGGTGATAGACACAAACAAAAATAACCTGGAGCAGGTTGCGGACATCATCGTGTCAGAATATAAAAAGTGGCTAACTAAATAAAGTAGCTTTTTTGAAATTCATACGTGAATTCTAGCATATGCTAGAATTCACGTAGATACTTTTATCATTGAGTATGTAAATCTAGTGAGTAGTTTTAGAGACCAAAATGATCTTTTAGCTTTTTATCATCCAAAACTTTGCTTACTTCTAAAATCTCAATGTGTTTTCGTACGCCGAAAAAGTCTGCCACAAAGAGCATCTCCCCTTCACAAGGATATGGGTATACCCAGGTGCTTTTTTGAAATTGCATAAATCCTAAGTCCTTTAATTTCCACCTGAAGGCCTCTCGCGCTTTTTTAAATCTGATGGGCAGATCATACATCACGATACGCCATTTGCCATCCCATTTACTCTGCTCTTTTATCACAATTTCATCAATAAATATCTTGCGCAGTTTATTTTCTCCTTTTTCTGTAAGAGTATAAAAATCCTTTTGTTCTCTTTTCACACGTCTCACAAATTTATAACGCCTGAGACCACCCAAAACTCTCTGCGCTTCTTTATCGCGATATGACAATTTCTCTCCAAGAGCGATAGCGCACAAGAAACTATGCGCGAGATTCAATCCTTCCCCGCCAGCGCTAAATACTTTCTTAAGCTTAATCAAATGTTCCCGTTTAACCATATACGTGAATTCTAGCATATGCTAATTCTCACGACAAGGGTGATTAGGCGGGTTGCGGACATCATCGTGTCAGAATATAAAAAGTGGCTAGAAAATTAATACTCCCGCATAGAGACCTGAGCATCTATTTTTTTGATCAGGTCTAGAACTACGGAGACGACGATGAGAAGCGCGGTGCCACCGAGCGCGATAGCGGTGATGCCGGTAACCGCGCGCATGATGAGCGGCAGAATGGCAATGAGGCCCAAGAAAACCGCTCCGAGCATAGTGATGCGGCCCAGGACTTTGGAAATATAATCGGAAGTTGAAGCCCCCGGGCGAGTGCCTGGAATAAAGGCGCCGTTTTTCTGTAAATTTGTGGAAAGCGCTTCCGGATCAAAAGTTACGGCGGTGTAGAAATAAGTAAAGAGAAAAACCAAAATAAAATAGAGCACCGCATAGAGCACAGAGGTCTGCGAGAATGAGACCAAAACGCTGGAAATCTTGACGATAATGGGATTACTAAATTTGGCCAAAAAAGTACCAATCATCTGCGGAAAAAGCAGAATAGAAAGGGCGAAGATTATCGGGATAACTCCGGCTTGATTTACCCGCAGTGGTAAATAGGTAGAGCCACCACCATAGATCTTAAGCCCCCTCACCCGTTTGGCATAGGTAACCGGGATAGGGCGTTCTGCTTCAGTGACGATGACTACTCCGGCGATAACGACAGCGCCCACGGCAATGAACAAGAGCAATAAAGGAACCTGGGAAGCGTCAAAAGCAAATATAAGCTGCCCAACTTCCGCTGGAATCCCGGCGACAATACCAGCAAAAATTATAAGGGAAACGCCGTTGCCGATACCAAACTCGGACATCAGCTCGCCAATCCACATCAGGAATATAGCCCCGGCCACGACGATAATTAAATTAGTAACTCTGTCAAAAGCGGTCAAATTCACTAAAATACTCTGGCTTTCCAAAAGAGCTAAAAGAGAAAATCCCTGAATCGCGGCCAAGGGCACTGTCAGGAGCCGGGAATATTGGGTAAATCTCTTTCGGCCGGCCTCGCCCTCTTCGTGATAAATCTTCTTTAGCGCTGGAACCATAATAGTTAAAAGCTGCATGATGATGGAGCTGGTGATGTAGGGACCGACCCCGAGCATGATGATGGAAAGATTGGAAAGTCCGCCACCGGAAAAAATATTCAAAATGCCGAAAAATTGGTTGTTGGAGAGAAATCGGTTTAAGGCAAGAGTGTCAATACCTGGGATAGGAATAGCGGCCAGCAAACGAAAAACGGCTAATGCCAAAAGGACGAAAAGGACCCTTCTGCGCAAGGTATTGTCAGTCCAGACCAATTTAACTTTATTCCAAAAATTTTGCATCTTTTATTTTATTTTGATTTTTTTCCCTTTAATACCCAAGCGCTTCCGGATGGCAGAAAACTTTTCCCGCTTGCCATCTTTCTCGGCAACAAGTTTATCTTTACGGATGACCAGAGGTCGGTCTATTGACTTGAAACTATACCCGCGGTTTTTCGGCAACTTCTTTATAATATCACGAAGTTCCGGGCGACGCTTGTTGCCGGCGCGAGCCGTCTGCCCTTTGCCGCCGCGGCCGGAGGTCTTGGCATGCTTGCCGCCGCGACCCACAGTACGGTCCTTTTTATTTTTATGTTGTCTTTTTAAGTTATTTATCTGCATAAATTATTTAACTTTTAACTTCTTTTTCTGCGTCCGCGATTTCGTTCTGGATTGGTTTGGAATATTTGGTGGAAAAAACAGAAAGAGCCGACATCACTGCTTTCGCATTATTTAATTTATTTTTGGTGCCGGACAAAATTTTCCCCGTAACATCTTTAAGGCCGGCTAACTTCACAATGTCCCGAACGACTGACCCGGCTACCAATCCGCGACCGCGGTTCGGCATCAATACCACCAACGCACTGCCAAATTTAGCTTTTACTTCATAGGGAATAGAAGTGTTCTTGGTAAGTTTTAGGCGAACCATATTTTTCTTGGCATTGCGAAGCGCTTTGTTGATGGCGAGCGATGTGTCCCCCGCTTTGCCAAGGCCCAGTCCAATAGAGCCCTTTTTGTCTCCGGCCACCAGAGCCACGCTGAAAGAAAATCGGCGCCCGCCAGCCACCACGCGGGTTACTCGACGAATACTTAAAATTTTCTGGTCAAATTCCGGCTTCGGTCGATTGAAAGATGACCCTCTCCGGCCGCTACTCCTTTTTTCTCGGATGCCTGTATTTTCTTTTACGTTTTTCTTTTCCATATTTTTTTTATGCTAATTAGAATTTCAGCCCAGCAGCCCGGGCCTCATCGGCTACTAATTTTATACGCCCGGTATATTTGAAACCATTCCGGTCAAAGACCACTTTGTCTATTTTGGCGGTCCTGCACACCCCGGCTATCATCTTACCCACTTCTTTAGCTCGTTCAAGCTTGGTACCTTTTTTTATTTTTAGATCGCTTGCTTCCGCTAGGGTTTTCATTTTCATATCGTCAATTACCTGCGCGTAAATGAATTTGTTGGAACGAAAAACAGAAAGACGTGGCCGCTCTTTAGTGCCGACGATCTTGGCTCGGATCTTCGCCTTTAGTCGTATTCTTTTGTCAGTTTTGTTTTGCATAAATAAATATACGAATATGCGAATTATACTAATCTGCGAATTATTCGAATGTATTTGTAAATTTGTATCATTTGTATATTCGTATGTTAATCTAGGCGGTTTTCTTGCCTTGCTTGCGCCTGATTACTTCACCCTCATAACGCATGCCCTTGCCTTTATATGGCTCTGGCTTCTTTAGGGCTCGAATAGAGGCCGAAAAACTTCCTACCAATTCTTTATCCGCGCCGGTTATCGTAATATTGTTTTTATCAGCCGTGGCAGTGATTGTATCCGGAATTTTTACCACTACTGGATGGGAAAATCCTAAAGCGAAATGGAACTCTTTGCCTTTGATTTCCGACTTGAATCCGACTCCTTCCAATATCAATTTCTTTGAGTATGGTTTTTCTACGCCTTCAATCATGTTCTTGATGTGTGAAGCATAAGTGCCCCAGAGTGACTTTGAAAATTTGTCGTTTCGCTTGGGTAGGAGAGTAATTATTTTGTCAGTTATGGTGATAACGATGTCGTCTCTGAAATTTTTCGTCAGTGTTCCCTTTGGCCCGACAACAGTAAAGACCCCGCTTACCTGGCTTACTTTCACTCCCGGGGTTATTTGTATTTCTTGTTTTCCAATTTTAGACATAAAAGATACGAATATACTAATTTACTAATGATACGAATTATTCGAATATATTTGTAGATTTGTATACATTCGCATACTGGTATCTACCATAATTTGAATAATGCTTCCCCTCCGACCTGTTCACGCCTGGCATCCTTGCCTGATAAAATTCCCTTGGGTGTGGAAAGTATCAGAAGCCCGGTTCCATTTTTAACTTTGTGAATGTCCTTCACGCCAAAATAAACGCGCCTGGATTGCTTAGAAATTCTTTCCGCTTCCGTAATTTTCGGCTTTTTATCAACATAAACCAGCCCTACTTCCAGCAACGGCTGGCCTTTTTTAACTTTTTTGGAAATTTCCGACACATAGCCCTCCTTTTTCAGACATTCTAAAATAGCATTTTTTAATTTGGAATGCGGAACGGCAATAGTGGCCTTGCCTACTAGACCCGCATTCTTCATCATTATTATCATGTTGGCTATTGAATCCACTTTTTTAATTCATAATTCTTAATTTTTAATTTACCATGAAGATTTCCTGACTCCCGGCAACATTCCTTCATTGGCTAGTTCGCGAAAGCAAATACGGCAAATGCCAAAGTCCCGCATGAAGCCATTGCCCCGACCACAGCGAAAACATCGGTTTTTCTGCCGAGTGCTAAACTTCGGTTTCTTTTTGCTTCTGGCGACGACTGATGTTTTAGCCATAAATTAAGGAATGTTAATGACTATAGTTTATGAGCATCCCGCCATGGCGGGGAGCCATAAATAATGAGGGAATCTTGCCCCGCCTGAAATAGGCGGGTGAACTTCAGTAATATCGCATTTCTTTTCTTATTCCCTCAATCACTTGAAAAAACAAGGAGAAAAATGGATTAACCAAAACATTATTCCCTTAGCTAGATACTAGCAAAAAGTAGCTAAATAGTCAATTTTTTCTTCTTCTTTGTCTTCGCGTCAATTATCATAAACCCTCGCGGAATGCGCTTCACTATTACCCTTTGCTTTTCTCGCCAGCCGATTTGTCGAATCATGGCAATGGGAATTATCACCGAAAAGGACTTCGATCTCCCGACTCTGGTTATTTTCCTAATTGAATTTATTGGTCTGGCCATAACTCATGAGTTAACTCAGTAATTAAATAATTATGCTTTTACTGGCTTTAGTTCTATTTCTTCCTTCTTTAGATTAAATTGTACTACAAAATTATCGAAAAATCCCTTCTGACCTACAATCCCATAAGGCATCCTTTTCCCTGAAATGTCTGGCATAAAACCTGCTTCAATTTTATGAGCCCACCCTCCAACTTCAATCTCTACCTCGTGGAGATAATACAAAGAAGCTTTACCTCCAACACCAAACACCTCACGTGGTTTACCCTTAGGGATATCAAGACCAAGCGCTTCTCCAGCTTCCGAATGGAAAATACAAATATCAGCCCCAGAATCTACTAGCACTTCATAACGCAAAGATTGAGAATTTAATTTTAATTTAATTTCTATAACCGGCCTAAGTGTTGAACCGTATTTCTTATAACTGAATTTTATATGCTCCCGACATACGTATCTAGGGTTTCTGGCATTCGGCTAAAAATAGGAGATTGGTACCCTTTTTCTTGTGCTTGATGTTTGGCTTCTTTAAGGGTTTTGCCACTTCCAACAACAGTTTCTTCGTCGTCTGCGAGAGCAACCCAAAGACCCTTATATTTATTGAATATTTTTGTCCAATCTTTTACCATATCTTAATTATATCAAATTAGGAGGTAATAACAATAACTCATGAGTTAACTCAGTAATTACTCCGCGGCTGGGGCGGTAAGGGGAACTTCTGCCTTTGGTTTGCGCTTGCGGGCTTTTTTTGCTTTCTGCTCTATGGTTGCTTGTTCTTCCTGTTTCTTGAAAGGAACACCCAGGAGCTCAAAGAAGGAGTGGCCTTCTTTTTTATTCTTAGCGGTAGAAACAAGAGTGATAGATAGGCCGAAAACGTCTTTAATGTCTTCATCGGCTGTTTCCGGGAAAATAGTATGCTCTTTAATGCCGAGGGTAAGGTTGCCTACATTATCCACCGCGCTCGGCGGAATACCGCGGAAGTCCTTGGTGCGAGGGATAGCAATATTTATTAATTTCTCAAGAAAGGCGTACATCCTTTTCTCGCGGAGAGTCACTACTACCCCGATAGGGTCGCCCTGGCGGACCTTGAAGGAGGCGATGGACTTCTTGGCGCCACGGAGAGCCGCTTTCTGTCCGGTTATTTTCGCCAAGCGGTCTGCGATCGTTTCATTTTTATTTTTATCTTTTTTTACCGCAGTACCGGTACCGACATTCAGCACCATTTTCACCATTCTAGGCGCGGCCATGGCGTTTTTATAATGAAAAACATCTTTCATCTTCTCAAACACGCTTGTTTCTTTTTCTTTTACGGTCAAAAGTTTCATATTTAATTTATCTTTTTAACATTTGATACATGAATCGGCATGGCGATATTTAGCATTTGCCCTTTTTCGTTGGTCTTTCTGGCTCGCTGGTGTTTCTTAGACATATTCAATCCCTCCACGATTACCTTATCCGCCCTGACCAAAACGCGAACAACTTTCCCTTTTTTGCCTTTATCTTTACCGGCTATCGCTATTACATTGTCTCCTTTTTTTATTTTCATAGGTATTTAAATCACTTCGGGCGCCAGGGAAATTATCTTTTGAAAACCTTTTTCCGCAAGCTCCCTTGGCATTGGCCCGAACACTCGCCCCGCTTTCGGATCAAGCTTCCCCTTTTCCAGTATCACCACGGCGTTATCATCAAATCGGATATATGATCCGTCGGCTCTGCGGTAAGCATTCATGGTTCGCACTACTACCGCTTCATGCACGTCTTTCTTTTTCACCATTTTTCGCGGGGAAGCTACTTTCACGGAAATAACCACTAAATCGCCGATGGTGGCGTATCTTTTTTTGGAAGACCCCAATACCTTGAACACCGCTCCGATGGTGCCTCCGGCATTATCTGTTATTTTTACTAAACTTCGTGGTTGAATCATATGGCTGATTTTTAAGGAATGAAATGACTATAAAAATCGTCATCCCGCTCCACTTTTAATACTTAATTTGATATTAACTTAAAGTCTATTGTTTGTAAAATTTCCACTGGGTTATAAATATTAATGTTAAAAGTGGGGCGGGATTCTCGTAATTTATACTCACTTTGTTCGTTAAATTACTGTAAATCTTTTATCTTTGGAAATCGGACGCGTTTCAACTATTTCTACCTGGTCCCCTGTTTTATATTTGTTATGTTCGTCGTGCGCTTTATATTTCTTGTTAATTTTATAAAATTTTCCATAAAGCGGATGCTTCACGAAGCGCGAAACTGAAACGATAACGGTTTTATCCATTTTGTCACCCACTACTACACCTTTCAAAACATTTCCTTTATTTTCTTCCTTTTTCATATTATTTAACTACATTCATTTCCGTTAAAACTCTGGCTACTTGTTTTCGCAGCGCTACTGATTCTTTGACATTTTTTGATTTTGCACCTTCGGCTTTGAATTTGATAACTCTAAGCCCCTCCCGGAGAAATACTAATTTTTTCTCCAGTTCCTCCTTGCCCATTTCTTTTAAGTTTTCTTTTTTTGATTTGGCCATTTTATTATTTACTGTATTACTTATTTTGCCTGGAAACAACTCGCGCCTTGAGCGGAAGCTTGGTACCGGCCTTACGCAATGCCTCGCGAGCCACGTTCTCGGGTACGCCATCCACTTCAAAGATAATGCGTCCAGGGAATACCTCCGCGCAGTAGCCCTGTGGATCTCCTTTTCCCTTTCCCATGCCTACTTCGGCGGCCTTGGCGGTATAAGGGCGGTCCGGAAAAATGCGAATCCAATATTTGCCGGCTTTGGTCAGCGTACGAGAAATAACCTTACGGGCTGATTCAAGCTGCACCGACTTCACCCTGGCATCCGTCTCGGCCTTCAGCCCGAAAGACCCGAAAGCCAGCCGAGTACCGCGCGTGTCAGGCGTTATCATTTTCCTGTTGGTGCGCTTGGTTTGCCATTTTCTAAATTTTACTTTTTTCGGTAATAACATGGCTGATTTTTAAAGAGCGAAGCGATTATAAAAATCGCCATCCCGCTCCACTTTATTAATTACTTTTATATTAACATTTTTCATAATTTTTTAATTTATTTCCCTTTACCGCTATACACTACTCAATAAAGTGGGGCTGGGATTCTGAAAAGATATATTTCACTTCGTTTCATTATCTTTTCGAAATATCTTTCCTCGATAAATCCAGACCTTGATGCCGATAACACCGTAAGAAAGCGTGGCGCGTTCACGCTTGAAGTCAATGTCCGCTCGAAAGGTCTGAAGCGGAATAGAGCCACGCTTGATTTCCTCCGTGCGAGCAATGTCCGCTCCGCCCAGACGGCCGGAGAGTACGATTCTAGCCCCCTCTACTCCCCTGGCGGTCATCACTTTTTCCATAATTTGCTTAATCACCCTTCTATAAGGCATTCGTTTTTCCAATCCCTCCGCGATCATGTAGGCAACGATGGACGCATCAGCTTCCGGATTCCCAACCTCAACAATTTCCAGCTTAAAGTCCTCTGGCTTAAGGAGTTGTAATTTATCCATTTTCTTCAAAATATCTTCTTTGAGCTTGGTGGCCCCTTCCCCGCTTCGGCCGATGATGAGTCCGGGACGAGATGTCCGGATAATGAAACGAGTGGCTTTTCGGCTTCTCTCAATTTCAATGCTCGAGACATGCATCCCGCGTAATTTTTTTTCCAAATATTCACGAATCAGCACATCGCCCTTCAGATAGGAAACATATTTTTTGGGCTCAGCGAACCAACGGGACTTCCAGTCCCGGAGGGTTATCAATCTATGCGCATATGGGTGAACTATTTTAGACATAAAATATAATTACGAATTATGAACTTTTTTATTTTTAATTTTTAATTTATCATTCGTAATTGGAGCTTGTTCTTTAAGAATAAGCGAAAGGTGGCTGGTGCGCTTATTTATCCTGTGCCCCGTGCCCATAGCGGCCGGCATCATTCTTTTTAGGGTTACGCCTTGATCTACTCGCAGTTCTGCGATTATTAAATTTTCTTTATTGACGCCTGCTTGCTTGGCGTTGGCCACCGCGGAGAGTAAAAGCTTCTTGATCGGCAATCCGGCGCGCTTGGCTAAAAAATCAAGCTCGGCCACGGCCTGAGAGACGCTTTTCTTCCTGATTAGTCCAGCCACCAGGCGAACTTTTCTCGGGGATTGTCTGTAATTTTTTAAAAATGCTTTCATCCCGTTAGAAATAGGACGCGTACGCTTGCGCTACGTTTCCAGTTTGATTATTTATAATATTTTTTATAATTTCCATAATTGTTTTTATTATATGCGTCCGCGATTTCTAACGGGATTCATTCCTACGGTTTTTTAGTAGCGACACCAGCATCTGCGGCAACAGCGGTAGCGGACTTGGCTTGTAATATCTCGGCCTCTTTTTTCTTCTGCTCCAACTCTTTCTGCATTTTTCCGCCATGCTTTATAAACTTCTTGGTTGGAGAAAATTCTCCGAGGCGGTGCCCTACCATGTCTTCAGTGACTAAAACCTCTATGTGGGTTTTGCCATTATAAACACCAAAATTAAAACCGAGCATTTCCGGCGAGATAACGGAAGCCCTTTTCCAGGTCTTGATCATCCCGGTCTGCAGGGGGTTTTTACCGGCAATCTTTTTGAGTAGCCCTTCATCCACGTATATGCCTTTTTTGATTGATCTGGTCATAAACACTAATGTTTACAAATCAAAACGAATGACACGAATTCGTATCATTCGCACTAAATTCGTAATTATTAGTTAACCTATACTAGCAAATTGGCTTAGAATGTCAAATTAAATAAGAAACGGACGTCAGCGGGGAGCCAACGTCCGGGGGTGAAAATCGGTTAGCGAGAGCTAACCTAGCTGCCTACGGGTATAGGCAGCTTATGGTCTTTGCGGCGGGACGGGCCTACCGATGGCGGGGAGGGGCCAGTGCCCGTTGGTTGCGGTATCTGCCTCCCTCCTGTCGGGCATCCGGCGGGGCCGCCGAACGTAGAAAAAAAAGTGGGGCCTCGGTGGTGGTCAGCTTGACCACCGGGACTGAAATTGGCGGTCGAACTGGATCAGGTGTTCGACTGAAACGCGCTGCGTTTCGAAACATGTCCCCGACAAAATCTTTTCGAGCCACATCGGAACGAAAACGATAGGCCATGGTGCCTCCGAACTATGCGAACTACGTGACGACAACTAACGATCTGCTTCCGTCTTAAGTTTATTACTATAAAAAAATTATGCAAATAAAATTTGTGTATAAAAATGTGGGAGGGGGCCTGGCGAACCGATTTACAATCTAGCACTTTTATTTATTTTTACCAGTAGTTCGGCGGGCCTGCCCGCCAAAGCTTTTAACAATATTAAATTACTTTGTTTCACCAGTGCGTCGGCGGGAGACGATGAAGATGTTTGAGTATTTTTTCGGAGTGCGGGTTTTGCGTCCGCCGGTTACTTTACCCCATTTGGTTTTTGGACGCTTGATTCCCCGGCCTTGTCTGCCTTCGCCCCCGCCATATGGATGGTCCACCGGATTCATGGCCGTACCACGCACCGTAGGACGTATTCCCTTCCAGCGGCTGCGTCCGGCCTTGCCAAAATTTTGCAAATGATATTCTTCGTTGGAAACAGTACCGATAGAGGCCCAGCAATTTTCGTTTATTTTTCTTATTTCCGTAGAAGGCATTTTGAGGTTAGTATAGCCGTCAGCGTTGGCTACCACTTGGGCAAAAATCCCAGCCGAGCGGCCTATTTTCGCGCCACCCCTCGGCTTGATTTCAACGTTGTAAACAAAAGTTCCGACTGGAATACTTCGGAGCGGCAAGCGGTTCCCCGGCGCAAGCTCTGCTTTCTCGGAAACTAGAAAAGAATCCCCCGGCTTTATGGATTTCGGCAACACGACGTATCTTTTCTCCCCGTCCTTGTATTGAGCGAGCCCGATAAAAGCCGAACGGTTCGGATCGTATTCAACGGACTTTATTTCTGCTGGAATATCTATTTTGTTATATAGGAAATCAACCTCGCGGTAAAGACGCTTGTGGCCACCGCCTTTATGCCTCATGGTAATACGTCCTTGGCTATTTCGTCCAACCATACGTCTAAAACCGTGCACTAGGGACTTGGTAGGTTTGGACGCGGTTAAGACCCCCCGGTAAGATACGGTGGTCATTTGTCGTCTTGATTTACTTGTCGGTCTGTACGTTTTCATTTTAGATGAACTCTATTTTATCACCAGCTTTTAAATATACCACCGCCTTTCGGCCTCCATGCTTAGAACCCTTTCTGCCTCTAACCATAATTTGCTTGGCGGGAACTCTTAACACATTCACTCTTACTGGTTTAACTTTATAAATTTCAAAAATGGCCTTTTTGATTTCGGTTTTATTGGCAGAATCTTTAACGTCAAAAGTGTAGACGTTATGCTCTATCGCGTTTGACGCTTTCTCGGTGATTCTCGGATTTTTAATTATTTTTATCGCGGCAGTTGACATATATTTTTATCCTCGTGATTCTAAAAACTTCACACTCTCTTCCGGGTTTTCTATTAAAAGATACTTGTGATTCAACACATCCAACGGATTTAGGTTTTTTACATAAACCATTTCAAGCGCGGATATATTTCTAAAACTCTTTTCTGTTTTTTCATTACGCTCGTAGACAGCGGTTAAAATCTTTGATTTTTTTGTTTTGGCAGTTCCGTTAAACCCCAAGGCCTTCGCTAAGTTTTTCATTACGGCTACTCCGGACTTTGTTTTTATGACGGGCATTTCCAGGGAATCAACAAAGATGATTTCTTCATCTCTTATCTTCCTGGAAAGAACAGAAAATAGCGCCTGCGCGCGCATTTTCTTGGAAATTTTTCTTTTATAATTCTTCTCCGCCAGCGGACCATGGGTGACTCCTCCGCCGACCCAGATGGGACTCCTAGATGAGCCGTGTCGGGCTCGGCCGGTTCCCTTTTGCTTCCAGGGCTTCCTGCCTCCGCCACGCACTTCTCCGCGGTCTTTGGTGTCGGCCGTACCGGCGCGTTTGTTGCTACGCATGCCTTCTACCACCTGATGCACCAAATCCGCTCGCCAGCGGGCGGCAAAGACCTTCGCCGGAAGATTTATTTTCCCCGCCACCTCGCCCTTTTGATTGTATACTTTTGCTTCCATCCCGTACGAAATAGGACGCGTACGCTTACGCTACGAAGTCCTTTTTGCTATTAATAATAATTTTCATCAATTTCATAATTTTATTTATTTCTATGCGTCCGCGATTTCGTTCGGGATCCATTTGATTTATCTTGAAATAATTTCCACCAAACTACCACGTCGTCCGGTAATCGCGCCTTTTACCAGCATTAAATTATTTTCTTGATCCACCAAAACAACTTTCAAATTTTTCTGCGTAATTCTGTCGCCGCCCATTCGTCCTGCCATGCGCATTCCCTTCGGCACGTGGGTTCGCAGGCCTCCACCGATGGAACCTGGTTCCCTTTCTGAATGCTTTTGCCCGTGAGTGCGAGGACCACCGTGGAAACCGTGACGCTTTACCACTCCTTGGAAACCTTTACCTTTGGAAACGGAGGTAACTTGCAGTTTATCCCCCGGAGCAAAGACCCCTACATCAATACTGTCGCCCTCTTTTACTTCTGATTTGTCGGTTGGCTTCAATCGGAACTCTTTTAGCGTTTTCTTCTTTTTCTGAGCAAACCCAACCTGCACAGAGTCGTATCCGTCTTTACTTTTTTCAAATATGCGGGTTACCATAACCGGTCCTACTTTAAGCACAGTAACAGGAATAACCTCTCCGGTTTCAGAGAAATACTCCATCATATTTTCTTTTGTGCCCAAAATAAATTTCATAAAATTTCATTTCTTGTTCCGCCTTTGGCGGGATTTTGAAAATATAGTCGCTTTGCTCCTTATTTTCTACAACATCTTAACATCAATATCAACACCGGAAGGAAGCGATAAATTGGTAAGCGCTTCAATTGTTTTCGGATTTGGATTTATAATATCAATCAACCTTTTATGCACCCGGATTTCAAATTGTTCTCGGGTATTTTTGTAGATAAAAGAAGCCCGATTGACGGTATACTTTTTAATTTCAGTGGGTAGTGGCACCGGTCCTACGATATTCGCATCATAGCGGGTGGCAGTATCCATAATCTGTTTGACTGAGGCGTCCAGAATCTTGCTCTCGTAAGCCCGAACCCGGATGCGCAACACCACCCTGCCCTCCCCGCCCTCGGTACGGACGGGCTTTTTTTCTTTAACTTTAGGTATTTTTATAGCTTGTCCCGCCTTGGCGGTGGCCGTCACTCGCGAGGTCTTTACTACTCTGACTGTTCTTGGCTTCCCGCCCGAACGTGCCGAAGCACCTTCGGTACGGGCAGGTTTTTCTTTTTTTTCCGTTGTTGGCATCTAATTAAATTAGTAATTATCAATTACGAATCCGTAATCCGTAATTGTTAGTTCTTAATTTGCTACGCTATAATTTTAGTGACTACTCCGGCGCCGACGGTCTTGCCTCCTTCTCGGACGGCAAATTTCTGCGCTTCCTCAAGCGCTACTGGTGTAACGAGTTTTACTGTAATTTTAACAGTGTCTCCCGGCATCACCATTTCTGTACCTTCGGCAAGCGATACATCCCCGGTCACATCCGTGGTGCGAATGTAGAATTGCGGTTTATATCCTTTGAAGAATGGGGTGTGGCGTCCGCCTTCTTCTTTCTTCAAGACATATATTTCAGCCGTGAAATTATCATGCGGAGTAGTGGTACCCGGCTTGCAAAGAACTTGTCCGCGGGTAATGTCTTCTTTTTTGAGACCTCGTAAAAGAATACCGGCGTTGTCGCCAGCCATACCTTCCTGCAGATTTTTGTTGAACATTTCAATTCCGGTAACGGTGGTTTTTTGGGTTGGCTTGATACCTACAACTTCCACGTCTTCACCTACTTTCACTTTTCCTCTTTCAATCTTTCCGGTCACTACTGTACCACGGCCTTCAATAGAGAAAATGTCTTCAACCGGCATTAGAAACGGCTTGGCCGTATCGCGCACTGGGATTGGGATATAAGTATCGAGCGCATTTACAAGTTCCAGAACTTTCTTCGCCCATTCGTCATCCACTGACTTTGATTCAAGGGCCTTCAGCGCGGAACCGCGGATAACCGGAGCGCCAGCGCCGTCAAAACCTTGTTTGGTAAGAAGTTCGCGTATTTCTTCCTCCACCAGGTCAATCATGTCCTTGTCGTCAACCATGTCGCACTTGTTTAGGAAGACGATTATTTTCGGCACCCCGACTTGCTTCGCAAGCAAGACATGTTCACGGGTCTGCGGCATGGCGCCGTCAGTGGCTGCCACTACCAGAACCGCACCGTCCATTTGCGCGGCACCGGTAATCATGTTCTTGATATAGTCCGCGTGTCCCGGAGCGTCAATGTGCGCGTAGTGACGAGCATCCGTTGAGTACTCGTTGTGTGAAATATTAATAGTAATGCCGCGAGCTTTTTCTTCTGGAGCGTTGTCAATTTGATCAACACCACGAAGTCGAACCTGCTTTCCCGCCATGTTTAAGACATGGAGGATAGCCGCCGTTAAGGTGGTCTTACCGTGGTCAACGTGACCGATGGTACCCACATTGATATGTGGTCTGTCTCTCTTAAATTCTTCTGCCATATAATTTTCTCCGACCTGAGTCGGAGGATATTAATAATGAGGACGGAGCGTACGAGAACCAGTCGCTCCGGCCTAACTACTAATTTACCCCGTTCAGCGAGGCCTATTAAAAACCTTAATAATGATGCACTTCAAACAAAAAAGTTTACCCGACATGGGCTCCTAAAGCCCGGCGGGCAATACAAAAACTGCCGAAAGTGCAGTTCCGACTATGATAGCAAATTAAAGGATATTGTCAAACGGAGTATTTCTGTATAACCTCCTTAAGCGTCTTTTTTGCTTCCAGATTTGTAAGCGTAGGCAAAACACGTTTCGCTTCTTTTATATAAAAGTCCCTTAGGTTACGCCCTGCCTCATCAGTGCAGGGTTCGTTAATGTGTTCAATCAGCTTCAAAACTATGCCGGTATCCGTAGCGACTTTCTGTTCTGGTTTTTTCTTTGGATCTTCTGGTGAACCCCTTTCTGGACTCATAATAATATTATAGATTACTTCTAATCTCCTCGCAAAGTTTGCGAGCTTCTTCCTTTAGATTTTCGGAAAAAATTATTGCTTTGGAAGAAGAAACTATCAGGCCTAGTTTTTCTGAACTCAATCCCGCTTCCATAACTTCTTTCACGCTTCCGCCCTGCGTGCCGATACCCGGCACGAGTATTGTAAGGTCGCCAACAATTTTTCTTACCTCGCCAAGTTCGGCCGGGTAGGTAGCGCCCACGACTAGCATGCAATTACTATTTTTATTCCACTCCTTTGAAACTTTTTCAGCCACCACCCACCACAGAGGTCTTGCCTCTGGGGTAGTTATTAAATCTTGCAGTTCCCCTGCTCCCGGATTCGATGTGCGGCAAAGAATAATAGAAACTTTATCTTTTCTGTCTAAAAAGGGTTTGAGTGCTTCCTGCCCCAAATATGGGTGAAGTGTGACCGCGTCGAATCCCAAAGTGTCGAAAATTGCTTTGGCATAAAGCTCATTTGTGTACCCAATATCTGCGCGCTTGGCATCGCAAATAGTAAAAATATCCGGATAATTTTTTCGTAAATAATCCATCGTCATTTCTAGATCCTCCCAGCCCTTTGCGCCTCGCACTTCATAGGATCCCATATTGGGCTTGTAGGCCGCAGCAAACTCATGCGTCTCTCCAATAATATATTTGTTAAATTCAAACTGCGGATGCGGGAGAGTTTTGAATTTCTCTGGCAGTTTTTCAAAATCCGGATCAAGTCCCACGCAAAGTAATGAGTTTATTTCTTTAGCTCTTTTGTTGTATTTATCGATTATCATTATTTTGCTATTATCACTTTTAGACGGCCGTCAATTTTGATAACATTATTTATTTTTCTTCTCTTCTAAAAACTTTTTTCCATGACCAATTTCGGTATTAATTGGCACACCACTTTTGCAGAGTGGGCAATCTTTTTCATCCCAAACATCCATACCTAGGATAGTTAAATAATCAAAAGGAACACCAATAAATTCTGGATTTATATTCAGAGGATCTTTGTTCACTATCGCGCATGCAGCAATAACCTTACCCCCTTCACTTAAAACACTATCAATGACCTTCTTCACAGAACCACCCGTCGTCACAATATCTTCAACAACTAAAACATTTTTCCCTTTTACAAATTGTCCGTAACCCCTGGTAAAAATCTGATTTTTGTCTGGCTGTTTTTCTGTATAAACACTTAAAATTTCTTTGCCTTTCAAAATTCCAAGATGATATGCAGTCCATTGAGAAAGAATAATACCGCCCATAGACGGGCCAGCCACAACATCAATTGGGGTGTTTTTAAACTTTTCAGCAATAATTTCTGCAATTCGAGAAATGTAAGTAATGTGCGGAAAAATATAATCTTTATTTATATACGTTGGTGCATGTTTGCCAGAAATATAAACGAAGTGGCTATCATTAATTACTGCTCCGGTTTTTTTTAGAATGTCTACAACTTCTTGATTCGATTCCATATGTTTATCTTAACCTTTCTTTTATCTCCTTCGCAAGATACGGGTTCCACATTGCGCCAGTGGCCGACATCACGATATCCGCACCCGCCTCCCGGTACTCAAAAAAATCTTCCGCATTCATAACTCCGCCGACACCGATGATGGTATAGGAGTAGCCAAATTCTTCACGTAATTTTTTCAATCTTCTTACCATATCCAGTCCCGCCCATTTGATCGCATGCCCGCAAACCCCGCTGTGCGTACGTCCCGGAAGCGCTTCCCCTCCCTTTTCGTCCACAATCTCTGAAAAAATAGTGTTAATAGCGGAAATGCCTTGCACTAATGCTCCGACTTCTTTTACAAAATTGCGGAGAAGTTTTTCGTTTTTATAAAAAGAAACTTTAACAATCAGGGGGGTATCTTTAATCTCGCTTTTGATAGCTTTGACCACCTCCACGCTCCGCGCCACGTCATAACATAGAAGTTCAACTGTTCCCTCGTTCGGGCAACTAAAATTAACTTCCATCACCTGCACGCCGGTTTCTTTCATCATTCTGGCGGCTCTGACAAAATCATTTATATATTCTTCCACGTCCGGCTTTTCTTTTTTTGTTCTTTGAAAAGCGCCGACCAGGATCTGGCCAGGGCGTAAATTTTTTATTACTTTTTTTATATCCTCCTGCCAGAATTCCGGGTCAAAAGACGGCACCCCGAAAGAATTGGTAATGGAAAGCGGCTCCTTAAAATTATGATTGGCAATTAATTTCTTGTCTTCTTTGCCTAAAGTTAAACCAGCCGGCACCTCCACTGCTAAAACATTGGGCCATGGATGGCAAGGATATTTTTTTGTACGTACAGTTTTATAAGTGACGATATCAAAGCCCTTGTCCAAGGCCGCTTGGGCAAAATTCCCATTAATAAGCGGCCCCGCGGCAATGCCAAAAGGCGAATTTACCTTAAAGCCCAGAAAATCATATCCAAAATCTACCCCATAGGTCTTGCCTATGGGGTTAGCTAGGACTTCCCCGTTTGCAAAAGCTCCAAAGGGGCCTTGTTCAAAGTTTTCTTTGTAGGATTTATCGGGATCGTAGAATGGGACGAGCATTTAAGTATTTTAACATAACTCGTCGACTAAGAAAGAGTTACTTCCTAGCCGCGATAATAGTCTCCGCGACGTTGTTCGGCACGGTGTCGTAGCGTAAAAATTCCATTGTGAAAGAGGCGCGGCCCTCGGTCATAGAACGGAGGCCCGTCATGTAGCCGAACATTTCGGAGAGCGGCACGATAGCCCGCAGAACTTTATTCACGCCGCGGTCTTCCATTCCTTCAATCAATCCGCGCTTGCTCGAGAGATTGCCAGTAACGTCTCCCATGAATTTCTCCGGAGTGACAACTTCTACTTTCATCATTGGTTCCAGGATTACCGGGTTTGCTCTTCGGCAAGCATCTTGAACTGCCATGGACGATGCAATTTTGAAAGCCATTTCGTTGGAGTCAACTTCGTGGTAACTTCCGTCCCAGAGATCCACTGAGACATTGACCATTCTAAATCCAGCCAGAATTCCGCGGTCAAGTCCTTCCTTGAATCCTTTTTCGCAAGGGGCAATATACTCCTGCGGAATCACTCCTCCTTTAATTGAATTTATAAATTCAAAGCCGGGCGAGCGCTTGGTATTTTTCGGCAAATCCTCCAATTCTTCTTTGGTCAGGGCTTCCATTGGTTTGACTTTTATTTTCACGTGGCCGTAGTTTCCACGTCCGCCGGATTGTTTGATATATTTTCCTTCGGCTTCAGCTCTGCCACTGATCGTCTCGCGATAAGCCACTTGCGGCTTGCCGACATTTGCTTCCACCGTAAATTCACGCTTCATGCGATCCACAATAATTTCAAGGTGTAGTTCTCCCATGCCGGCGATAATCGTCTCCCCTGTTTCCTGATCAGTAGAGACCTTGAAAGTTGGATCTTCCTGCGCTAGGCGGTTGAGCGCCATGCCCATCTTTTCCTGGTCGGCCTTTGTTTTAGGTTCAATGCGGAGCGAGATAACTGGTTCAGGGAAAACAATGCGGTTTAATTCTATCGGGTTATTTTCGTCACAAATAGTGTCTGAGGTAATGGTATCTTTCAGCCCTACCGCGGCGGCAATTTCTCCGGCAAAGACCTCTTTCACTTCCTCGCGGTCGTTGGCATGCATGCGTAGGATACGCCCGATGCGTTCTTTGTTGCGAGTTCGGGGATTATAAATATAACTGCCGGCCGCTAGAGTGCCGGAGTAAACGCGGAAGAAAATAATTTGCCCCACGAATGGGTCTGTCGCTACTTTAAAAGCAAGAGCCGCAAATGGCTCCGAGTCCGATGCATGGCGCAACATTGGCTCTTCGGTTTCGGGGTTGATACCTTCAATAGGAGGAATATCGGTCGGGGCTGGCAGATAATCCACTACGGCGTCTAGCACCAACTGCACACCTTTATTTTTTAAGGCCGAACCAGCAAAAACAGGAAAAATTCTATTTTCAATTACGGCTTTACGCAGCGTCGCCTTCAATGTATCAAAATCAGGGACAAGGCCGTCTAGGTATTGTGTCATTAGGGTATCGTCTGTCTCCACTATTTTTTCAATAAGTTCGTTGTGATATTTTAGCGCCTCCGCTTTTAAATTCTCCGGAATTTCCGCTTCTCTTACTTGATTGCCCATTTCGCCTTCAAAGTAATAGGCTTTCATACGAAGTACATCAATGACTCCTTCAAATTTATCTTCCAAGCCGATAGGAATCTGCATGCGCACCGCATTTTTATTTAAGCGATCAAGAATGGTAGCGTATGACTTCTCAAAAGAAGCCCCGGTGCGATCTAATTTGTTAATGAAACAAACGCGAGGAACTTTCGCTTCATCGGCGTAGCGCCAATTTGTCTCGGACTGTGGTTCCACTCCAGCCACCCCGTCGAAGACCACTACTGCGCCGTCTAAAACGCGGAGTGACCTTTTCACCTCTACGGTAAAGTCAATGTGCCCGGGAGTGTCAATAATATTAAAACGATGCTTCTTGGTCTTGTCAGTTAGTGCGTAAGTTGGCGTCCAGAAACAAGTCACCGCCGCCGAAGTAATGGTAATGCCGCGCTCGCGCTCTTGTTCCATCCAGTCCGTGACAGTATCGCCTTCATGCACCTCGCCGATTTTGTGTGAAACGCCAGTATAAAAAAGCACGCGCTCGGTCGTGGTCGTCTTGCCCGCATCAATATGCGCGATAATTCCAAAATTTCTAACTTTTTCTAGCGGATAATCCCGTTGCATATAAACAAAAAGCGCTCATTGCGCTAGGAATAATATATACCAAATATCTTTTCATTGCAAACGGCTTGCTTGCGTGTTAAAAAGATAACTGAATAAAATTTTTCATCTAACTACATATATGCGCGATAGCGTAAATATGTAGTTTAAGATATTTAGATTATACTCTCCTTCCCTGTATAAGTTTTAGCTAATTTAAATGTTTTAAGTTGCCCCTTCAGCCCAATTTCTCTTAGATACTCTACAAATTCTTTCGGTAGCGGTGATGGTCCAACCCACACGCTTCGCTGTATCATAATGTAATCAAACTTTTTTAACTGCCTGCGAAACCAATCCCGCTCTTTTTTTCTGACATCTACGATGTCGTACATGACAATCAAGTTCTTGGGCGAATTTTTATGAAAGGGGGAAGAAAATGCTATGTGATAAAATTTTCTTTTCCGATTATTTTTCTTCACTCGACTTTTATCGGTCCAGACCGGAAGCCCAAGGGCGTTGATTCTTATTCCTTTGTAGTAAAACTTTTTAGTCATTAATGTAATTATACCCCAAAATACACATATACGCGATAGCGTAAATATGTAAGTGGAATTTTATTATATAGAGAAGCAGGCTACCAAGCGAAATGAGCAAAGGCCTTGTTGGCTTCGGCCATTTTGTGCGTATCTTCTTTTTTCTTTATCGCGGAACCCTCGTTTTTAGAAGCAGCGATTAATTCATCCGCTAACTTCAGGTGCATCGGACGCCCTTTGCCACTGCGAGCCGCGTCACGAATCCAGCGCATGGCGAGCGCGATTCGTCTCTCCGGGCGGACTTCTCTCGGCACTTGGTAGTTGGCGCCACCGATACGCTTGGAGCGGACTTCCGTGGAAGGACCGGCATTTCGCAGGGCCAAATCAAAAACCTCCAACGGATTCGGGTTGCCGGTTTTTTCTTTTATAATATCAAAAGTTGCATACATCATTTTGCGGGCTGTTTCCTTTTTCCCGGACCACATGATGTAGTTAATAAATTTCTCTAATTTTTGAGAATTATAGATAAAGTCCGGCTGTACGATATTTCTATTTTTTATTTTACGTCGCATGAAAATTTATTAACCACTTGCTTTTACGTTATCACTTACTTTTACTGCTCTAGATTTCTTATCTTGTTTTGGTTTTTTATTCCCGTATAAAGATCTTCCTTGGCGCCTCTTCTCCACGCCCTGGGTATCGAGCACCCCGCGTACAATATGGTATCTCACTCCGATTAAGTCCTTCACGCGGCCGCCGCGGAGTAGCACCACTGAGTGTTCCTGTAGATTGTGCCCTTCTCCGGGGATGTAAGCGGTGACCTCCATGCCGTTGGTGAGACGCACTCTGGCAATTTTGCGAAGCGCGGAGTTCGGTTTTTTGGGAGTAGTAGTGGAGACCTTGGTGCAGACACCGCGCTTGAAAGGGCTAGAGAAAAAAACCGGCCTATTTTTAAGAACATTGAACCCCCTGGTGAGGGCGACTGTCTTGTCTTTAGGTTGGGATTTTACCCTGCTTTTTTTAATTAATTGATTGATTGTTGGCATGAAATTTGACCACTTTAGAAAACAAAAGAGTCCGCCACCGCCTAGGCGGGGTCCCGAAGAAAGCGGGAAAGACTCGACCCGTAATTTACTACAAATAGCTAAAAATTGCAAATAGTCGAGAGCTGTTAGAGCGGCAAGCCAACCAGGAGATTGTACAAGAAAGACAATATTGGGTATAGGTAATTAGCAAAGTAAACAATAAATATAATAAGCAGGATAAAGGAGTAACGCTCTAATACTAAAACGCCGGGATCAAAAGACCGTGGGAAAAAGGAAAAAAGTATCTTGGAACCATCGAGCGGTGGAATAGGGACGAGATTAAATATGGCCAAGACCAAATTCGTTACCACAATGGTGGAGGTTATGAAATAAAATGAATCCGGGAAGTTGAACCCTAAAGAAAAACGTATGAGTAGGCCAAAGATAATTGCGATAAAAAAATTCGCCAAGACCCCGGCAGTAGCTACCCAGATAGTGCCCCATTTTCTATTACTTAAATTTTCCGGATTGTACGGGACTGGTTTCGCCCAGCCAAACAGAAATGAGGAATGCGATAGAACTAAAAGCGTCGGTAAAATAATAGAACCGAAAAGATCTAGGTGTTTCAGCGGGTTTAAGGTGAGGCGCCCAGCATGGCGGGCGGTTTTATCACCAAAATATTCCGCCATAAAACCGTGCGAAATTTCGTGAATCACGACGGACATTACCAGTATAGCTACATAAAAAACTACATCGATGCCTTGCATAATCAATATTTTAATGATAGCATGAAAAAACTATGCCGAAAACATGCGTGATAACAAAAAAGGGTTCATTCGTCGGAGGCGGATATTCTAACCGAACTCGTGCCACCCAGTTCAACCCTACCGGTAAGAAGCGAAAATTTCTAAATCTTCAAAAGAAGAAGGTTTTTATTCCTGAATTAAATAAATCTATAAATATAGAAGTGTCCGCTCGCGGCCTGCGTACTATGAAGAAGAACGGCGTTTACGCCACCCTCCTTAAGGCCGGTTTGATAAAGGCCTAAGCGGGCACAAAAGTAAGCGCTGTTCCTTTTTTGCCAGAGCGGCCAGTTCGGCCGATGCGATGCACGTAAGTATCGTAGGTCTGCGGCACGTCGTAGTTGATGACGTGGGTTACATCCGGGATGTCCAGTCCGCGAGCGGCCACATCTGTCGCGATCAAGATATTTATGCGATCTTTTTTAAATGAGTCCAGTATGCGGATACGTTCCCGGCTTCTTTTATCACCATGTATGCCGCCAACTTTAAATCCGGCTTGCGCTAACTCTTTCGCCAGAGAGTCCACGCTGTGCTTCATCTCGCGGAAAATTAAAACTTTGTCCGAGCCGTCTTCTTTCAGAACTTCATGTAGTTTGGTTAGTTTTTCTTCTTTACTTCTTACTCTTATAACGTTTTGGTCAATATTCTTTAACGTCTCACCAGTAATGACAGAAATAAAAACGGGCTCTTTAAGATATTGTTCAGTTAATTTCTTAATGTCCGGGGAAAGTGTCGCGGAAAAGAAAAGGGTTTGCCGCGCCTGTGGGGTTTTACCGATTATGTAAACCATATCGTCGCGAAATCCCATATCAAGCATTCGGTCTGCTTCGTCCAGCACTACAGAGTAGCAAGTTGAAAGATCTAAAACTTTTCTATCTAAGAGGTCGCGCAGTCGCCCCGGAGTACCGACGATAAAGGATACTCCCATTTTTATTTCTCTAATTTGTTTCATTATGGGTAGACCTCCTACACAAGCCACCGAAAACATCCCGAAGCCGAAAGCGAGATTCTTAAAATCCGATTCTATCTGAAGCGCCAGCTCGCGAGTCGGCGCCATTATCAAAACGGTTTCTCTTTTGTTCTGCCCTTTGGTCTTAGAAATTTTTTCAATTAAAGGTAGAAGAAAAGCTGCGGTCTTACCCGTGCCGGTATTGGCCATGCCGAAAACATCCTTCCCTTTTAGGACAGCGGGTATCGCCTGATCTTGAATTGGTCGCGGATGCATAAACCCGGCGTGAGTTATATTTTTATGTAGTTGCGCAGGAAAAGGAAAATCGGCAAAACTATGCTTGGAAACATATGGCTTTTCCTCTACATACTGATTTCTCTTAACGAAACGAGAAAAATCGATCCTTTCTCCTCTGGATCTGGTATTATTCTTTTTTTGGCTGAAATATTTTTTGGGCGGTCTTCCTCGGAAAGAAGGCGCGCGACGCCCGAATTTACTCGGGCTGCCCGAATGACGTGTATACATAATGGGTCATCCCCAAAATGCAAGAGAAATGCAAGCGATGAGAATGATATAGAAAGTATAGCATTTTCATAAAAATTTGTCAACGTTTCATTAATATATGAACCCAAGCTATAATACAGATATGAAGATTTATATAGATGCCGTTAAGAAAATAATGGAAGAAGGGAATGATAGAGAAGGCCGATATGGACCGACCAGAGCAATGTTTGCCGTACCTTTGCGTTTCAAAATGAAAGACGGCTTCCCGGCCATGACCACGAAAAAATTAGCATTCAGAAGTGTCGCCGCAGAATTATTGTGGTTCATTTCTGGTTCCAGAGACAACAGAGAATTAAATAGATTGGGGTGTCATATCTGGGATGCAAACAGCAATGCAAATTATTGGAAACCAAAAGCAAAATATGAGGGAGACCTAGGGAGAATTTATGGAGTCCAGTGGCGTCATTGGGAAAAACCAGACGGAACGGAAGTAGATCAACTAAAAGAAATAATAGAGAGAATAAAATCGAACCCTTATGACAGACGTTTGATTGTAACTGCCTGGAACCCGGGAGACCTTGACCAAATGGCCTTACCACCCTGTCATATGATTTTTCAATTTTTTGTCTCCGATGGAAAACTTTCAATGTATATGTTTCAAAGAAGTGCGGATATGTTTTTAGGGGTACCTTTCAATATTGCTTCGTACGCATTATTACTTCACATTGTCGCACAACTAACAAATTTAGAAGCAGATGAACTTATAATGACCCTGGGTGATGCTCACGTAGTACATAATCATTTTAATGCAGTCAAAGAACAGTTAGCACGAGAACCCCTTCCTCTTTGCAAGCTCTGGCTCAGCCCAGATATTAAGAGTTTGGATGATTTAAATACCTCTCAATTTAAAGAACCAGATGATATATTTAAAATTTTAAAGTTAGAAGATTATCAATTCCACCCTGCCATTAAAGCTCCTATGGGAGTATAGACATGATTTCACTTATTGCCGCAATTGGTAAAAATAATGAGATAGGAAAGAAAAATTGGCTTCTATGGGAAATGCCTGCGGATATGAAGCATTTCCGTGAAACAACTCGCGGCCACACGGTCATCATGGGACAGAAAACATTCGAATCTATCGGGAAACCACTGCCGAATCGCAGAAACATCGTGGTAACTAAAGACGATGCTTTCAATGCTTCAGGCGTTGAGATTTCTAAGGACTTAGAAAAAACATTAAGTGATTTTAAAGAAAATTTTGAAGAAGTTTTCGTAATCGGTGGAGCTATAGTTTACAGTCAGGCAATAAAAGTAGCAGACAAATTGTATATAACGCATGTGGATGGCAAATTTCCTGACGCAGATACGTTCTTCCCGGAAATTATTCCAGTCGTCTGGAACGAGGTGAAGCGTGAAGAACACAAAAAGGATACGGATAATGCTTTTAACTATACTTTTTCTATTTACGAAAGAAAATAATCTTACTATTCTGACGGCCGTTAGTATGGTAAGATTAAGGGTCTTCTGGGGTTTTGACCCGGATAAAAACGTCCTTATCGTCAGGTGATTTTTCTTTTTTATACTTTCGGTTTTTGTTGACTTCGATTTTGCGCACTAACTCTTTTTCTAAATCAAAACCCATCTTCTCGCACATACCTAAAATAAATATTGTGACATCGGCAAATTCTTCCGCCACGCCGTTCTGTCCTTTATTATATTTAGAAAATGCTTCAGAGAGTTCTTCGTGCGCACGACAAAATTCTGTGGCCGTATCGGTGTCAAAACCTTTTTCCGCTTTATTCTGTATCACTTCTTTTTGTAACTTTTTTAGATCAACCATCCCAGTAGTAAAATTTTATTAATAATCTTCACCATTATACCCCGTAATCAAAAATTTACTACGGGACAGGTATATTATTGCTTAGAATACTTTTCGACTTTTTTATTTAAAATTTCTAATTTAACTCCAGCCCGTTTCAACATTTCTTTACTCCTCGCCGACGCATGGTAATCCATTTCAGCCACCACTCTTTTTATACCGGCAGTAATGGCAAGCTTGGCACACACGTGGCATAGAACCATTTTACAATATATCGTAGCCCCTTCGAGTGGTACTCCAAAACGGGCGGCTTGAATCATCGCATTCTGTTCCGCATGAATTGTTCGTATACAATGTTCAGATTTGGTGCCGTCTTCATTGATCACCATATGCATATCATGCCCAACTTCATCGCAATGCGGAAGCCCCGGTGGAGAACCTACATAGCCAGTAGAAATTACTCTTTTTTCCCGAACAATCACACATCCACTCCTCCCCCTATCGCAGGTAGCGCGAGTACCCACATAATTTGCCATACCGATAAAATATTCATCCCAGGAAGGTCTTTGATATTTAGAATTTTTTTTCACTTCTTTAATATACTCCCAAAAAGCGGTAGATACAAGTCATTTTTCGGACTAATTTTTAGTTCTTTTTTGTTTATTTTTTCGGTAAATACAACGGGAGCATTTGTTATTACGGCAAGTGGCTGCTGTTCTTTCCCCTCTCCCATGCAAACGACGGCAGCCGTGGCCAGACTGTCTGCCACATCTGTTTTTGACATCTTTAGGATTCTGCCAAAGATATCTTTTCCCCCTACATAGTTGCGTACCCCCTGAAACCCAGCATAACCTAGCGCCACCCCGACAATTCCAGCTCGTAGCGGAAAAATTCTACTATCGGTAATGAGTACGCCAAGGTTTTTAATTTTAAATATTTTTCTAAGTTTTTTTCTAATTAATTCTGCTGAAATAAAGCTATCTTTTGGTAAAAGTATCAGCTTGCCTTTCGCATTAGACTCATCAATGCCAGCGGAAGACATTACCATACCATCTTTGATGGTGAGCCAAGTTTGTTTTGTTTTGATTGCGTAGCTACTTTCTTTTTTTATAAGAGCGGCTTTTTGTTCCTTATTTTTATAATCTATTGTTCTGCCTTCGGAAAGAGCGACAATTTTTGAAGTAATAACTAGGACAGACTTCTCTCTCATTTTTTTGACATATTTTAAGACAAAAGAAAACAGATCTTCATTCTCGCGGAATATTCTAGTTTTGATCGCTTTAATTTGCATATTGATAATGGAGAAGTAGAGTACCTTTTTTATTTAACCTCTTTACTGATTTTAAACAAAATTTATATTTTTTAAATTTATCGCCAGCAAACATCGGAACACCAGTCGTAAAAACATATGGCTCAATTGTGACAAAAAGCTCGTGCAATATTTTATTTTTGAGAAAAAAATTATAGACTTTTGGTCCGCCCAAAATAGCTAGCTTTTTGTAATTTTGGTTTTTGATAAATTTTATAAAATCGGATTTTCGAGGATTAAAAAAAACCACAGAGCCCGACAACCGTGGCTTGTTCACTTTTGAGGTGAATACTATCGTGTTTCTTTTTTTGAGCCGTGTTTCCGCCATCCTGTAGGTATTGTGCCCCGTCACCACAGCATCAAATTTTCCGAGAGATTTTTGAAAAAAGTTCCGGTCTTCCTTGCTAGTCCAGTGCATCTTGGATCGATTGCTTTCAGATATGCGCCCGTCAATACTTCCCGCGACATAAGCAACACAGAAAACTTTAGGCGGCGACTTATGTTTTCGGTTCATGGCGAAAGGCGCCCAAGAGATATTTCTGATCAACGATAAAACCAAGATTCAAGATACGCTTCTTTTCTAAAAAAGCCAAGACGTTATTGACTAAAACAAAAGAAACGGCAATGCCGAGAGCAAAAAATATACGCTCTAGGGCTACCGTTGGTATAAGTGAGATCCAAACTGGCGCTGGTAGTGCAAAAAACCATATCCATAAAGCTCCACCGATTGCATGAGCACTAAAAGTAGCGCCAAGCGCTCGCGCCAAGAGAAATCTGTCGCGAAGAAAATAGGCAATAATCGGAATGGTCCAAAAAAGCGCAAAATACCAAACAGTCCGGCCGATAGGATGGGCTATAAAAGCCACGATAGCGATAGCGGGTAGAATTAAATTGAATTTTCCTTTCTTCGCGAAGTACAGCACCGCAAAAAGCATTGGCAGAAAGCGAATAATTGTTCCCGCGTCCTCGATTACCGCTCCGTGTGCTAAGAAGTTGATAAACTGCATCAAAAACACCGCTATGACACCAGGTAAATTGCCGATAAAAGCCCCCGCCACGGGCGCAAAAGCGTCGTACACCATAAATTTCGCCTTTGATCCTTCTAGTTGAGTTATGGGAATCTGTAATGTAATAAATCCTAAAACCGTAAAAATAACAATAAAGAGAATATTTTTCTTTGTAAAGTATTGTTTTATGTTTGACATGTTAATATATTAACACAATTAGAATTAATTTTTCACCTCTATGCCCATAGAACGAGCTGACCCGGCAATAATATTTATCGCCCCTTCGTCATCTTTAGCATTCAAATCCTGCATTTTCTTTTTGGCAATTTCTAGAGCTTGCGCCCGAGTAATTTTCCCAACTTTGGTAGTAATATTAGTTCCGGAACCTTTCTCTACGCCCGCCGCTTTTAGGATAAGGCCAGTGGCTGGAGGAGTTTTTACCACGAAATCATAACTTCGGTCTTCGTAGACGGTAATAGAGACCCCTACTTTATCTCCGGCCATATTTTTAGTGGCAGCATTGAACTTGGTAACGAAGTCCCCTATATTTATGCCGGCTTGACCTAAAGCGGGACCGAGCGGCGGAGCAGGGGTCGCTTTAGCGGCCTGTATTTGTAGTTTTATTTTTTTAGTAATTTTTTTTGCCATGTTTATTTCAATTTGTAATTAATAACTAATAACTTAAAACTAGATTTTCTTCACCTGAAGAAAATCTAGCTCCACCGGGGTCTCGCGACCGAACATGGAAACCAGTACTTTTACCTTCCCGCGCTCTTGATCAACTGAATTTACTTTACCTTCCAGGTCTTTGAATGGGCCGTCTATTATCAAAACCGTCTCTCCCACAGCAAGGTCAATATTGTGCTTGGTCGTACCAGCATCCATCTTTTTGAAAAGAAATTCTACTTCTTCTTTTTTGAGAGGAACGGGGTTTACCCCAGCGCCCACAAAACCGGTAACCCGGGGAGTATTTCTAACCACGTACCAAGAATCATCGGTAACCACCATGTCTACCAACACATAGCCGGGATAAATTTTTTCCTCCACTTCCACGCGCTTACCTCCCTTAATTTTTATTTTTTTTTCAACCGGCACAATGACGTTGAATATTTTTTCATTCATGCTGAGCGAATCAATACGCTGTTTTAAGTTGCGTAGCACCACGTTTTCATATCCGGCGTAAGTATGTATCGCATACCAACTTCTAACTCCTTGTGTTTCCTGTTTGGACATGAATTAAAAAGAAAGTATTTTTTCTAACCCCGTAGAAAAAATAAAGTCAAATATTCCTAAAAAATACGCGATCAAGACAGAGAGCGCGACGACAATCAACGTATAGTAAAGGGTTTGGCTTCTAGAAGGCCAAATTACGTGCTTTAATTCTGTTTTGGTATCTTTGAGATATTCGACTAGCTTGGACATAATTTTATAAAAAAGCCCCTCAAGAGGGCTTTTTTATATTATTCCCTTTTTCCTGAAAAGTCAAACTATTATACAGTTACCCATATGGGGTGACAGTTTAGGTAAATTGGGGTGACAAAGGGTAACTAAACAACTACCTTATCTCGTAAGTTACTGTTACATCCGAGCTGATGATGTTCTCGCCTTTCGGAATTTGAGCTGGGGCAGGAGCTGTACTGGCGCCTTCCAGCATCATGGCATCTTTAGCGTAGTAAATTGGTCCTCCATAGCCGTCATTTTCACTGAAACTTGCAATTCGACCCAAGCGAACTCCCAGGTCGTTAGCTAAAACTTTTGCTTTGGTTCTGGCGTCCTCAATTGCTTCCTTCCTAGCTTCAGCTTTTAGAGCATCTTCATCATCTATGGAAAAATCTGGGCCATTTAAATCAGTCACTCCCAAAGTTCCGAGGTCTTGCATAATTTTACCGACCTCGTCTGTATTTCTAACTTTTACCGTAATACTTTCATATGCTTCGTAGCCCACGATCACGTTATCCCCCGAATTGGGAGGACAGCCGTACTGAGTACATGGCATTGATACTCGTGTGTCATAAACATATTTATATTTTGGGTTGAAAGAAGCATTGGAGGTTTTGATATCCTTTTCCGCCACGCCACTTGCCTTCAAGGAATCAAACGCGGACTTCTCCACTGTCGCCACGGCCTCTTGCGCTTCTTTTACTGTCTTCCCCTCTTTGTGAATAGAGAAATAAATATTGGCAATATCCGGCACAGCGGAAACTTCTCCATGTCCAGAGAGCGTAATAGTATTGGCTTCATTACTACCCATCATTCCATAAGACCTAAATTCGGACAGAAACTTTACGGCAAAAAATAAAGAAAGGACGACGACAAAAACGAGTGAAACCCTATACAAGTTTTTTATGTATTCATTTGGCATAATATTTTTGGAAAATTATTTCTAATAATTAAATTATAGCATAAGGGTATTAAAGTTCCAGTAGAAAACTAAAATGGGTCAGTGCCTTGAATCAGTCGAACTGGTCCCGGCTGAATTATAATACCCTGATTACTATCTATAACGCGAGGGGGTAAACTTATAGGATTGTTTTCTGAACTCTCTGTATTTTGATTTTCTGTCTGATTTTCCGGGTCGGGGTTTGTGATAGGGCTGATTGGGACAGGAGTAGGAGACAAGGGCTCTATTTCCTCTTCTATCTCCGCTAACTGTTCTTGGACGGTAGTGACTTCTGTTTGCGCCTGCGTCACCACTGCCTGTTGTGCCACTACTTCTTCTGGCTCTATGGAGGTGGGGGGCGGAAAGTTGGAGGAAGTTTGACTGGATTCTACTTGTGAATTATGGTTTTCTATCGCGGTCTCAAGAGAAGTTAAGACCTCGTTTATATCTACTATGGACGGAAGTTGTGAAAAGTAAGTATCTATTTGAAATTGGGAAAGTTCTGAATCCTCCGGGGTCAAGCTTGCCACTATTTTAGCAAGGTTTTCTATGAACGTTTTGATTATTTCGGTATCTGCTTTTATTTTTTCTGCTTCACTTACGCCTATCTCTTTAATCGATAAAATATCGGTTTTTGCCAGCCACTCTGCAAGGAGTAGATTGATATATTGTCTCTCCGCATTTATTAGAATGTCGGGTAAAGGATTGTCTACAATTATTTCCGGGTTGGATCCATCGGGATCGGTAAATATAAAGTCGGTCTGTTTGACTATGTCCGAGGCCTGTTTTATTTGGTCTTGAACACTCGTACCTAATGCAAAAGAATTCTGCAGGTCGCCAAGCATAGTGCTCAATGCCCCCTTGGCTCTATTAAATTTATCTTCTGCGGTAATTAAATTACTTTCCAGTTTATTTTTTCGGGCCATTAAATCATCTAATTCACTCTCGCGCGTTAAAAAATATCCTCCCGTTAGAATAGTTATTAAAAAAGCTATGCCTGCGCCAATAATAACTGATTTACTCACGTTTTTATTATAACATTTTTAAATTAAATTCACTTCTGGCGTCAGCTTCAATCCAAATTTAGAAAAAACTGAGTCCGTAATTTCTTTAGCTAAATTTTTTATTTCTTCGCCTGTCGCCTCACCATGATTGACCAGTACTAACGCATGTTTCTCGTGTACTCCTGTATTCCCTATTCTTTTACCTTTCCACCCAGTCTGCTCCACCAGCCAACCAGCTGGAACTTTCATGACTTCATCTTCTTTATAGTGTGGCATATTCGGATAAATTTTTAATAACTCTTCCAATTTTTCTTTTTCTAAAAACACATTTTTAAAAAAACTTCCAGCATTCCCGATAACAGCCGGGTCTGGTAATTTAAGCTTACGTATAAATGTTACAGCGTTACTTATGTCTTTTGAACTATTGAGCGGCAATTTACTTATTTCTGAATATTCGGTAAAAGCTCGATATTTTATATTTTTCTTTTCTATTTTACTTAACTTTAAGGTTACGGCCAAAATAAAATATTTACCCCGCCATTCTTTTTTAAAAATACTGTCATGGTAACTAAACCCGCATTCTTCTTTTCTGAAAGTTTTTTTTGTGCCATTTTTAACGTCTAATGCTTCCACATTCTCCAAAACTTCGCAAAGTTCCGCCCCATATGCCCCCAAGTTTTCTACCAACGCGCCACCCACTGTGCCGGGTATAAATGATAAATTTTCAAGCCCCCACAGGTTCCGCTCCACCGCGAAGAACACTAAGTCGTGCCATATCTCCCCGCTCGTTGATCTAATGACCATGTTTTGTGAATCTTCTTTTAGAATTTCTATACCTTTTAATTTATTCAGAATAACGATACCGTCAAAGTTTTTAGTGAATAAAACATTGCTACCGCCACCTAAAAACAATTTTTCATTGTTTTGAAACTCGGGCAGTTTGAAAAGCTCTTGCAACTCAAGTTCGCTTTTTATTTCAGTAAAAAATTTAGCTCGAACATTGATGCCGAAAGTATTCAATTTGGTTAAATCGTAATTTTTGTGAATCTCCATATTATTATCGAAGTATAGACACAGAGCCATCAGGATGCAATCTAACAACTTTGGACGCTTCCCCGGCAAGCATGCCTCCATCTATGTACAGATCAACGGAGTCATTAAAATACTTTTTTGCTTCTTCGATGGTCTTGGCTGGGAGTAAACCTTCGGGATTAGCAGATGGCGCAATGAGCGGGCCTGTTTCCAAGAGAAGGTCTCGCAACTCTTTTATGGCCGGCAGACGAAAGGCAAGGGTTTTCGTCCCGCGATGTAGATAGGAAAATGACTCGTCGGGACAATCTAGAACGACACTGATAGGCCGAAGGTCCTGAGTAGGACTGAAGGACCAATATTTTTTTAATTTTTCTTTTTGCTTTTCTGAAATATTTATAGAAAAATTTTTAAGTTCACTAATATCTCCGATAAGTATGATGCAAGGTTTCTTTGGATTTCGTTTGCGCAAAGCATAGATACGATTAACCACCGAAACATTTTGGGCGCTTCCCACCATTCCGTACAAAGTATCGGTGGGCATAACCGCGACGCCACCACCCCTTAAGATTTTTATAAGATTCTTATTCTCTTGATCGCCCCACATATTTTTACAAGATCTCTTTTTCCAGGTGTTTTTCTATCTCTTCTTCACTAACTGGACGAAGCATCTTCTTCAGTTCCGGGTCTTGTGATAAATCCATTCCTTGTTTTTCTAGAAGTAAAGCCATCATTTTCATAAGCTTAGTAATTTCCCGCTCGGAAATGAGATTTAGCTGTAAATGGGTCTCTTCCCGCAAATCATCTATCTTGGCGCTACGATTTTGGGAAATAAGCACGAAGATTGCTAGAATAATGGCTTCGAGGGAGACAATGGTAGTAAGTAAACTAAAAGGGAAAGGGTCAAAGGGGGATATTTCTTTTACCTGATTAGTGTTGATAAGTATCCAGGCAATAAATAAAAATACATTAAATAATAAAAAAATTATGCTCCCGAAGCTTGAAGTCAACCAGTCGGCCATTCGTTCCATGGTCGTTCTTTTGGCGTTCGCTTTGGCCTTCATGCTCTTGAATATTTTCCTACGCGGCTCCTCGTTTTCGCCAAATAATGCCGTTAGAAATGAGACGTAGTTGTTTGGCATCTTTATATTATAACACTTATTTTAAAAACTAGACGGTGTACACATAATTTGGGTGCCCGGAGAGAATTGAACTCTCGATATCGGCTCCACAAGCCGAAGTTTTACCACTAAACTACGGGCACCATATTACGAAGATTTTCTTCGTACTCTATATACTGACAGATTCTTCACAAATTTCAAGGATTCTTCTTTATTATGGTGAACCAAAAAATGACAATTGTGGCAAAGCCAAGACAAATTTGATATATTATTATTCTTTCTATTCTTATCAATGTGGTGAACAGCAAGTACTCTTTGGTCTTTGGTTTTACATAAAATACAAAATTTGGGAATTTTGTGTCTTGATAATACACTTCTATAAGCAAACAATCCCATTTTCCAATTAGCGTGCTTGGCTCCAATAAATTCTTGATTTCTCCAAACTGTTTGGCAAGATTTGCTACAAAAAAATTTACCACTTTTTGACTTTGTTAATTGTTTTAGTTGTTTGTAAGTTTCTTTACCGCAAATATCACAAGGCACAATGGCTCCTTTTTTCCTCGCCTGATACTGACACGCAGAAGAACAATATTTTGCATACCCAATTTTGATGTGAGATGGCTTACCATAAAACTCTTTTGAGCATAATTGACATTTTACTATTGGCACAGTTTTATTATATCAATAATGGAAAATTATGTAAAGAAAACAATTTGTGGATATTTCTACAATTTGTTATGCTACTATCAAGTGGAATTTTCTAACTAAAGACGGTGAAAATAAAAATCAGAGTAGAAATAAAGGCCGAGACAAGGCACCAAGAGCAACCTTTCTTTAGGGCGAAAATCTGCACGCCAATAAGATAAAGAGAGAAAAGAAAAGCAGTGGTAGAAATTATTAAACTAAAATCAATTGGAATACTTGAGAAAAAACTTGGGGAGAAGATTAAAATTATATGCCATAGGGAAATAATGGAATAGTAAAACATCCCCAAGAACTCCACCGGAATGCCAAAAAATCTAGAATAGTCACTATTGACGACAGTGTTGCAATCAAACCTTATCGGGCAGACAAGTAATTTGCCAGTTTTTTTATGGTGATAAATATACTTGGCAACCATAAAACCGGAGATCCCCAAAATCACAATGGCAACATGTATTAAAATATCATTTTCTAGCATTGTGTCTAAAGTATACCAATTTTTTTATATAAAACAAAAGCATAAACTAGTTCGCGCCGGGGGTCTTTGGGAAAAGACCGCGACCGGCGCGAATGTGTGATGGGGGGTTTGTCCCCTAGTCTCGACTGTGCCCATCGGGACCGTTGCCTTGAGCCGCGAGCGGATTATTGTTGGCCTCCCGTCGTTCTCGACGGTGGTGGTCACGAGCCACGTTCGGTGCCCACTGTGCGATCCGCTCCTCGACGGTGGGCGCCGGCGAGGGAGGGTCGATTTGGAGTACGGATTCTTGTCTGTACCTCTCAAGATGTTTCCTTGACATTATCTCTCCCTTCTTCCTCGTTAACGACTCGCTGGGCCGTAGGAAGTGGGTGCCGTGCCCTCCACGCGGGATCACGCAACCATTCATCCTCTTGATGGCATTGGTTCAGATGAAGTATCTTCGCCATGCCCTCGTCTGAGACGGGCTTCATGTTCATGGGACCTCCGAAAATAAGAACGCAGAAAACACAACCTAAAATATACTCCCAAAAACACAAAAAATCAACGGTGCCCAGAGGGTTCTTGGACTAACTATATTTCTAATCTTTTAATCTTGAAAAGATCATATATAGCAGCAAGTATAAAGACAATCTGCAAAATTATGAATATTGTATCTTGAAGATAAATACTATAAATTTCCAGACAAATTCCGCCAATTATAGATAAAATGTTTTGGCGCTTGCGATTTTTTAGCAATAAACCAATACAAATAAAAAAGAGTCCTACTGCGCCTACTAATTTAAAAATATCTATATCCATATATTTGGTGCGCTGGGGGAGACTTGAACTCCCACGTCCTTGCGGACCTGTGCACCTCAAGCACAGATGGTTACCAGTTACATCACCAGCGCAACATTAAAATTATATTAGAGATAGAAATTTATTCCGCGGCTTTGGCTACTGCTTCTGTTTCATTATCGGCTTCTGAATTGACGGAGCGCATCTTGCGGCGAACATCTTTTATCGCTTTAGTGCGAATATAATATAATTTACTTCTTCGGGCATGGGACTTTTTAATTAGTTCAATTTTATCTACCATGGGCGAGAAAAGCGGGAAAATTCTTTCAACCCCAACCCCTGAAGCAACTCGGCGCACCGTAAAGGTCGCCCCCGACTCTGTCCCGTGTTTGCGAGCTAAAACCGTCCCCTCAAATGCCTGGAGACGGAATTTGACGGTTTTTTCCGCTTTTTTGTTGGCTTTAGTGGACATTTTTTCTTCCGCTATCTTGCTCCACACCCGCACAGTATCCCCGGACCGAAAATCCAGTTTCTTGCGGGTTTCAATATCTACCGAGGTGAATTTAATTTTGTTTAATAAAGCAGTATTCATGGTGATTTAATCTAACATGCCCTGTGATTTTTTGCAATTTCCTCACCCCTGCTGCGCTTCCCCTCTCCATTTATAAATGGAGAGGGGCTAGAGGTGAGGTTAAAGAAATTCCCCTTGGTAGCACTTCTCACAATAAACTATCTCGGGCCGTTCCGGTGCATACGAAGTCCTAATTGGCTTTTCGCATTTCATGCACTCTCGGTCAAAAAAGACAGGCGGGTTAGTACGGACAAAACGCAATTTCTGCCGGCAGTTAAAACATTGAACGGGAAGTGGTAAATTTAATTTACGCATTAAATTAAGCTCACCCATGGTAAAACGATATGCGTTACTACAATTGTTACATTCAATCACTTCGTTTAAAATAGACTCATCTGTTTCCTTAATAGTTTTTGGCAAGTCCTTTGCTTTTTTTGTGATATCATATTCATTTTTTATTTCTTCATGCCATTTATAACCTTCTGTTAGTGCTTGTTTTTCACTTTTAGGAAAAAACTGATATGCAACTGTTTCATTGTAGGCAAAAGGGGTAAGGTCAATTGGAAAAAATTCTCCATACGGCCAAATTTGTCCCTGCTTGTCTTTATAGGGATTCGTTTTCATATCTTTAATAATTTGTGCCTTTAATTTTTCATATTCCGCTTTTGAATATTCTTTGTTGAGGATGCAATATCGTTTCTTCTTCAGATTAACACTACCAAAACAATCTCTACATCCATTAAGGGCGTACATGCAATATTCTATATCGAGGGCATTAGGCCAGCATTGGTAAGAAAATTTAACGTTACTTGCTCCTTCCCCACTTATAGCAGATTCATAAATTTTCTCAGAATTGTTACCCCAGCCTGTGTAATCATAACAATCTTTGGCTTTTGCCAAACTTACAATTTGGGTATATTTTCCGTCTTCCACTCCGGAAACCATATAGCAATCTCTGGCATTTTTCGATTCATAAATATAGTCACCAGACACATTCTTATTTAAAGCGTTCCCGATATAAAATCTTCTCGGATATTTATTCCAAAATTCAAATGCTTTTTCGCGCATCTCGTCTAAGTTTTTACGCGAATCAAGATTGTATTCTTTCAATTTTGCAAAATAATTTTCACGCGAATACTGTTCATTAAAGATACAATAACTCTTATTTCGGAGATTTACACAGCCAAAACAATTTACCAAACCGGAACAACTGCGGGAAAACAGAGTATCCGTACAAGCATCGCATTCTTCGGAGAAAAAGGTTTTGTAGCACCTATCGCATCCCACAGATTCATAACATAATTCAGATTCTTTCATGCGATAACAATCTATCGAGTCTTTCAGCCCCGCGAGATATGAGGAATAGAAAACATTATCGCAATAATCTGCCCAAAATGTCATATAACAATTTTTCAGGTGAGCAACAGCATTCGTGTATTCGCTATTTTTTAAAGTTAAGTAGTTTAATTCAAGTGCTTGCCAGGGAGTTTTGGCTACTAAATCCTTAAGCTGTTCAAAAAAGGGGCGACTTGTGTCATATTTTTGCGCATACTCTGTTCCATCCCATGAGTCACTCCACCAACAACGACTGCAAAAGACGACTTCAGATTTATCAGGAGAGTGATTAGAAAGAGTTACTTTGCCACATTTGTTACAATTTCTTTTATAAAGATTCCAAACATTCACAAATGAAAATCTTCGAATCATGCGGCATTCCGGACACCAAGTCGGCGACGGAACGGAAATTTTTTCATAGAAATTAAAATCTTCCGTTTCTATAACGAAGTCCTTACGACAATTTTGACAAGATTTAGTTTCTTTATTCATACTTTATATTCATTATCGCACAATTAATCCACAATTTACATTACGGACTAAGTAGTGCGGGCAAGTGCATGATCCCTCACTACCTTGCCCTTACTTTTCCCCACCCCCCTGTGATGGAGGTGGAACCACCATCATGATGAGACGCAGGCTGCAGATGATCATTCCCACCATCATGACAACCTTCGCCCAAAAAAGAACATTCCGGTTCCAGCACCAAGCGCTGGGGTTGAAACCGTTGCAGGTCATCTCCCCCCGTACCGCGAAAATCTCTAGCACGGCCAGCGAAATGAAAACCAACATTATTCTTATGATACTTTTTTCGTTCTCCATACACACTCCATCTGCATTAAAACATATTTAAATAAAACGTCAATTAAAACATTAAATATATCTTGAAATACACCTTATTTATTAAACATTTTTCCTGTATTTTAAAATAAATGTCAGTTTTATTGACATTTTACTAGATAGGGTGTATGATGATTTTATGGATAATACACAAACGCTGAAGCAACTAGGGCTCTCCGAAAAACAAGCGAGGATATACCTGGCCCTGCTTGAATTGGGAGAGTCCCCTATGACCGAGATAGCCCGGAAAGCAAACTTAAAACGCCCTACGGTATATCTCATTATTGATGAGCTGATTATTTTGGGTCTTTGCTCGGAGCTGACCAAGGGAAAGAAGAAATTTTATTCCGCTATTCACCCGCGCCGACTGGTAGAAATGACCCATTTTAGGAATAAGCAAGCGGAAAAATTATTGCCCGAATTGGTGGCTTTGCAAAACACTGCTGAAAAGCCAAAAGTGCGGATGCTGGAAGGGCTCGAAGGTATGCGCACCGCTTACGAAGAGGCCTATGCGTCCTTAAACAACAAAGAAGAAGGCCTATGGATAAGCAATATCGATTTTTTGGAGGAAAAATTCCCGGAGGTCATAAAACTATATTTAAAAACTCTAGAGAGGCTGCACAATCCCCCGATTCGGGAAATAGTTCAAGGCGGCGAAATAAGCAAAAACTATATCAAGCGGGTAGTAAACCTTAAAAAAGGAAAAAATTTCAAAATCAGATACGTGCCGCCGGCCTACTTATTCGGTTACACCGATCAATTGATAATTGGCGACAAAGTCATGACCTTTGTCCTGGGTAAAGAAATTTTCGTGCTTATTGTAGAGAGCAAAGACAACGCCCAAACTCAGCGCGGTATCTTTGAACTGGCATGGGCAGGAGCGGAGAAAATAAATTAGCTGAACATTTTTTTTCCACCAGAGGCGGATCCGCCTAGGGCGGAGAATTCTTTCGGTAAGGGTGATTCTACTTTGATTGTTTTGTTTTTTCCACCAGAGGCGGATCCGCCTAGGGCGGAGAATTCTATGGATTTAGCATGTAGGGCCATGCGTTTAATACCTTTCGGGCATGGACCGGTCGGATTATAAAGCGAGTCGCAAACAACTGGATGATTAAGGTATTTCATATGCACGCGGATCTGGTGCGTGCGACCGGTTTTGGGCTTAACTTCAAGATAAGTAAATTTAATTCCATTATCTGTAAATCTTTTCAGTACTTTGTATTCCGTAACAGCGTCACGCATTGTCCCTCGCGCACCCCGGCCCGCAAGCCAGCGACGGAAGTCGGAAGGACTGCGGCCAATGGGCTTGTTTATAATTTGATGGTCGCGGGTAACAAAGCCGGATACTATGGCATTGTAAATTTTCTTTACTGTTCTAGCCTGAAACTGGCTTTTGAGTGTTTCATGCGCTTTTTTATTTTTTGCCAGAAGCATCGCGCCGGAAGTTTCTCTGTCCAACCTATGAGCAAGAATAAAATTGGGATATTTTTTAGAAATAGCGTCGACTAAAACACCGGACGGTTTATCTATCGCTAAAATATTTGCGTCCTCGTATAAAACTTTGATTTTCATGTGCCCCCGGCAAGAATCGAACTTGCATTATCGGCTTAGAAGTCCGAAGTTCTGTCCATTGAACTACGGGGGCAAATTACAAAAGAACTTCTGTTAATATACTACAAAGATTTGGTTTTTCCAAAAAATTCTGGTGCGGGATGCAGGGCTTGAACCTGCGACCTTCGCTGTGTAAAAGCGCTGCTCTACCAACTGAGCTAATCCCGCATACCATTAAAATTAACACTTTTACCTTGATGGGTCAATGATGGGCGAAGGAGAATTTAGGATAGTAATTGCTTTTTTATTTTTTTCAGCAAAATATTCAAGCGCTTTATCAATTCTTTCTTTACTGAGGGTGGCCCCTTTACCCGCGGTGTTATCGTCCGATAAAGTAAATTCTTTATTTACTCTTTTGAAAAAATAAAAACTAAAGATGAAAGAGGCGAGCATCAGAATAAGCGCAACAACCTGAAGAACGTTCCAATAAACGTCGGGATTGGTATGCAGACCTCCTTTTTTGAAACTTTTTTTTATTTTGAAAAATTTTATTTGCATTTTGAAATTTATTTATGGAATAAAACTTAAAAGCTTTATCTTGAAAACGGCCGCCCACTGCGGAGCTGGGTTTTTGCTGTCCAAGACCCCTCCCCCAGCGGACGTCTCCAGGGTCATGGAAATAAAATCAAGTTCATAAGGAGAATTCTCCAGCAGGGTTAAAAATTTATAAAGTGCTTCAAAAGACCCGGTCGCGTTCACTCCGACCACCAGCCCGCTGTTATCCTTCGGCACTTCCACAAGGATAACTTCCGCTTTGGCCCCTGCGTCTCCGGCTAGTTTTTCAGTCATATTAAGAAACGGCACAATATCGGAACCCTGGATAAAGTGGGCGTTAAGTAATATATATTCTTTTTCAATTGTTTGCAGTAAGCGCTCTAATGATTTTATTTCGTCTTGCCTATTTACTTCACTTTGTCGTTCCATCTCCAGCTCGGCCGAGGTTTGATAATTATTTTGGGTCTGTCTATATAAAAAAATAAAAACAAAACAGGAAAGTAAAAGAAGGGCGGTGGAAAGTATAAGCGGTATTTTTTTAAATTTTTGAAAATTATTCTGCATACTAAGAAGGGGTTAGTCCTAAAGAAAATTTAATATTTGATCCTTTGACAAAATTAGAAATAGGCAAGTCAACTTTTTTAAAGGCGATATTGTTTTCCAGTTCCCGCTTGAATAAAAGTAGCCGGTCCCGGGAAGACGCCACCCCGCTGATGCTTATGGTCTTGCCTTTTATGGATTCATTACGATACTGGATTTGAGTAATTTTAATATCGGGCATTTTCTCAGACATGATTTCATTTATTACTTTCTGCGAAACGAGGTATCTACTATTACGGCTTTTTTCAATTAAATCCAGCTTTTTACTCAAGTCCTCAACCACCGTGAGAGTTTCTTTATCGGGAGAGGGTATGGATTGATTTTTTTCTGTTTCAAGTTTGCTGTTAATAAGATTTTTTCTGACCGAAGAAAGAAAATAAGCCGGCAACATGGCTACTCCGGCGATCAGAATAGAAAAGCCGAACACTGCAAAGGCGGTAACTAACAGACGGTAGTAAAAATCCTTTACTTTTTTCTTTTTTTCTTCATTTGGAATTAAATTAATCATATTTTATTCGTGCTCGAAGTCCCCCAAGGCGAGCCCCAAAGCCGCCGCAAAGGTCAGGGAGCGGTTAAAAGTTATTTCCGGAATATATTTTTCGGTATTTATTATATTAATCCAGACATTGGCTGTTTCTACTTTATTTTTTATACTAATAGAAAAATATTCAGGTAATCCCGTTAAGTTAGCGTCTCCGCCACAAAGAATTATTTTCTTAATAGGTGGATGATTTCGATCCTTTTCGTCTTTGTGGGTATGCCAATATAAGAAATGCTTGACTATTTCATCGCGCAAAACAGAAGCACTATTTAGAAGCACCGAAAATATTTCTTTATTGGCCATATTGCGCTCCAGGCCGAACTTTCTTTTCATTTTTTCCGCCTCCTCCAGACCTACGTTAAAGTTTTTTGCAATCATTTGGGTAAGCATTGCTCCGCCAAGATCCAAAGTGGAAGTAAATACCGCTATTCCATGAGAGATAATAAAAATTCCGGTTCGGGTCTGGCCAAAATCCACAATCATATAGGTTTCCATGTCGCCTTTTTTTATAACCGCTCGAGAGATGGCCTGGGCCTCAAGTTCAAACGACTGAACAGAGAGCATTGAATTTCTAAAAACCGATAAATAATTTTCAATAATATTTTTTGGGATGGCGGCAACTTGAAGTTCTAGACCTTGTTCGTCTTCACTTAATAACTCATAATCAAATATCGCATCTTGGGCTGGAATCGGTACGTGCTCTTCCAGAGAAAGTTCTATCCCCTCTCGAACGTTTACTAAACCCACTTTATCCAAATGCAACCGAAAGAGATAGACCTGCTCCTCCGGCAAAGAGACGCGTACAAAACGAAGTCCTTCATCCTTTTTAAGAGATAACAAGACCTGTTCCAGCCGTTTGGGGTCCTTGATCTTGCCGGACTCAATGATCCCCACGGGGATCTTGCGTTCTCCATATCTGCCTATTCTAATGCCACTTTTCGCCGGCACAAGCTCTACAAATTTTAGGGACTCATCGGAAATATCCAAACCGAAAGAGGGCGCCATCAGAAATCTTGGAGTCGGGAAAAACCTATTATACAAATTCCTGAACATGCCAATATTATACGATATTCTGTCCCCAATCGCTACGATACGGATTTATTTTGCTTGTCCAGATATCGCTGGAGTATCAAGGCGGCGGCTGAAGCGTCTATCCGTCCAGATTTTATTTGCTTCAATTTGCTATGCGCTTGCGATTGGGTCAGAGTTTGCTTATTATCTTTGGATTTTCTCGCCTCCACGGAAGTAAGAAACTCTTTTTGCTTGTGAATTGGAAGCTTAAATTTTTTTTCTAGGTCTTTTATAAAAAGCTCAATCCGCGCGGACAGGACATTCAGCCGCCCGGAGAAATCAACGGATTCACCTATCACAATTTCTGAAATTTTTTCCGCTTGAATAATCTTGCCTAGCCGCTCGAAAGTATCGGTGTCATTTGGCACTATTTCTTTCGGGAAAGCGAGGACGGCTTCGTCGTTTGAAACCGCCACGCCGATACGCTTTGTCCCATAATCAATGCCGAGAAATCTCATACGAAAATGCTAGCATAAAAAGCGCTTTTTTGATAACATCGGAATATGGAGCGAGGAGGGTTGGCAGAATGGTAATGCACTTGTCTTGAAAACAAGCGGGCGAAAGCCCTTGGAGGTTCGAGCCCTCCACCCTCCGCCAGAAATTATGCAAAAAATAATTCCAATTATATTAATCTTTCTCGGCGAGGGTTTGGCAATTTATTCAGAGATTGTGGCCGCGAAAAATATAAACACTTTTGCTGCAACCTTTTGGAAAATGTCAGGGGTTATGACCTTGGCAGGATTGCTGCTGATTGCTGGATATATGTTTGGCCTTAAATATTTGAACAATATTTGGATCGTCGGAGTTGTATCTATCGGCGGCATAATTATCATGGAACCAGTAATCACTTACCTGCTTTTTCAAGAATTCCCTTCACGAGGTGCACTGATTGGACTGGTTTTAGGAATCCTCGGATTATTGTCAGCTTTGTTTATAAAATAAAGTACACATATATTAGACATTCTTGTTCGGTGTTTGGTATAATTAAACCATGGACGCACAGGAAAAATTGGAATGGTCTGCGCTTGAATACGAAGAGCGAGAACGGGGCAATGATTGGTTCTGGGCCCTAGGAATAATTGTCTTGGCCAGCGTGGTAACTTCAGTGATTTATGGGAATTACTTTTTCGCGGTATTGATTACCTTGGGAGGAATTCTGCTTGGGTTTTTCGCTATCAAGAAACCAGATGTGGTTTTTTATGAATTGAATCAAAAAGGCCTGAAGATTGGTAGCCGTTTTTATCCTTATGAAAATATATCGGCCTTCTGGGTGCGAGAAGAACCGCGGCCGATGCTTTTTATTCATTCAGAAAGATTCTTCATGCCTATTATTTCAATACCCATAGTAAAAATTTATTCTTCTCAAATTCGCGATATATTTATTTCCAAAAACATCAACGAGAAAGAAATGAGGGAGCCCACCGCTGAAAAAATAATTGATTCACTCGGATTTTAAGCCGACATTTCAGTCGGCTCCCCGACTTTATATCGGGGGTGAAAACTGCTAACTTAAATATTGCTTAATTTATCGAACTATACTACAATGGATACAGTAGCTACATTGTATGGTTCGTAAAACTTACACAACTAAATTAAAAGGTAGAGCTGAAAACCTGCGAAGATTTGGCCATAGTTACAAGCAGATATATGATAAGCTTCAAATACCTAAAAGTACTTTGTCTACCTGGTTTGGTTCCAAATATGCGGGAATATTTGATAGGGGGAAGCAGTTAGAGCATCTGTCCAGGATAAGAAAAATATCCTTAGTAAAAAGAAAGAAAATAAAAGATCTAGAAAAAGCAGAACTAGAAAAAAGGATACGCCAGGAAATAAAATTTTACCCAACACAAAATATTGGTTTTCTAAAATCAATTTTGTCTGCGCTGTATTGGGCAGAAGGAAGTAAGTATCATCGCAGTCCAATTATTTTTACCAACACCGATCCAAAACTCGCGAAATTATTTATAACCCTTTTGCGAAAATGTTATGATATCGATGAGAGAAAGTTGAGGGTTCGTCTGCATTTGCATTACTATCACAATATTAAACAAAGCAGGAAATTCTGGTCAAACCTTTTAGGCATTCCTTTAAATAAATTCGGCAAAATATATGTCAAGAAACGCAGCATTACAAAGAAGTTCCGGAAGAATTTTATGGGAATATGTTTTATTAAATATTATGATAATATGCTACAGAAAGAAGTAATGGTTTTGGCAGATCAACTGTTCCAAGCAATAGCTATGTCTCCGTCGTCCAACGGATAGGACGCGACTTTGCGGAAGTCGAAATAGAGGTTCGATTCCTCTCGGAGACACCACAAACGAACTAAACGGTTTTTGAGAAGCCAAAAGGTGGGACGCGCGAAGCGCGTCCCACTGATTTCCCCCCATTTTTCCAAACGAATTCAGAATTTTTGGCGCGCTGGCGCGCACTGATTTTTCGCCAAGAAGCAGGTTCGAGCCAAAGATTTCTTTGGCAACGACCTTTTTAGCAAAAAGGTTGTTATCCCGTGCGATTCCGTTTAGGTTTTGTGCGACTTTTAGCCAATCCAATAGCGGTTCGAGCCAATTATTCTGCTTGTGTGAAAGAGAGGTCATTTCTTCTTCGAGCGACTTCTTTTGTAAAATCAATTTTCCTTTTTCTACGCGATAAATTTCTTTTTCAATATCTTGTTCTAAATATCCATTAAGAAGTCGCTCTAATTTTTTTGAAATGACAGATATTTTTGTTTCTTTCTCTTTCACACTAGCACCCACGGATTGGGCGGAGTTTTTGAAATCAGCTTTTGCCATTTTATCTAATTCCTCCGCCCAATCTCGTGGCAAAGAAACTTTTTGAATTAGAGATGATAACTGACGATTTAATTCTTCTTCCCGAATACAAGGTTGGGAACATTTCACACTTTTGTTCTTCTTTGTGCAGTGGTAGTAAGTATAGTTATGCACATTTCCATTTTTCTGCTTTTTAACCTTGTATTCGCCAGTTATCATCATTCCACATTCGGTGCAAGAAAGTAGTCCGCAAAATGGTTGCGGTTCATTTTTCGATTTGCGTTCTGGCTGACCACGTTGTTTCATCACTTCTTGCACCGAATCAAAAAGTTTCTTTGAAATGATTGGCTCATGCTTGCCTTCATGGAGTTCTCCAGCGTAGTTAAACAATCCTGTGTAGAAAGGATTAGAGAGAAGAAAAGTCGTTCGATTTTTGTGGATTTTCTTTCCGGTCCGAGAAGTTATGCCGGACTTCGCCAAAAAATTTGATATATCTTCCAATCGTTGATTTCCTTTCGCATATCGTTCAAAAGCCAAGCGGATAATTTTCGCTTTTTTCTTTTCAACCACAATCGTCTTTGTTCGTGAGTCATTGATATACCCGATAGGTGCTTGGCTTGGGAATATTCCCATGCGTACTTTTTGGCGAAGTCCTCGTTTTGTATTTTCGGAAAGAGAATCCACATAATATTTACTTTGCACAAATGCCATAGATAAACTAAATTTTCCCTGTGGCGTATTTTCAAACCAATGCGTGGGAAATTTTAGGCTCGCAAGTTTTCCGATGTCGAGGAAATAAACTATCTGTCCACCATCCACCGAATTGCGCGCCAAACGATCGGGGTGCCATGAAACGATGCCACTGACTTCACCTTTTTCAATACGTTTGAGCATTTGCCCGAAAATAGGTCTGCCCGGAATTTTAGCAGATTGTTTTTCAATAAATTCCTCCACGACTTCCAAATTTTGCTCTCGGGCAAATGAGCGCAATTCGGTGAGCTGTGCATCAATACTTAACACTTGCTTGTCCTCGACATCTGTACTCTTGCGAGCATACAAAAAGAATTTTTGTGATGACATAGATTTTATGAAGCAGAAATGATTATGCTAGGCGGACAATCCCAACGTAAAGTTAAAATTGTTCTAGCATAATCATTTCTGCTAACTTTACTAATAATAATTGTCCGCATAATTATCATAGCACAAAAATTCTTTTTGTATTTGTG
>Ga0209542_10000678_pt1 | contig 81414 bp, 78 predicted proteins | sample RifCSPhighO2_01_FD_184028 | JGI IMG/M metagenome (GOLD analysis project Ga0209542, IMG submission 184028) | Soil microbial communities from Rifle, Colorado - Rifle CSP2_plank highO2_0.1 (SPAdes) (version 2) | ecosystem: Environmental > Terrestrial > Deep subsurface > Rock core/Sediment ...
GGCTGCAACTCGCCTTCGTGAAGCTGGAATCGCTAGTAACCGTGAATCAGCCACGTCACGGTGAATATGTTCCTGGGTCTTGTACTCACCGCCCGTCAAGTCATGAAAGGTAGGAGCACCTGAAGCACCTTTACCCGCAAGGGGGGGTACCACGGTGATACTGCTGATTGGGACTAAGTCGTAACAAGGTATCCGTAGGAGAACCTGCGGATGGAACATCTCCCTACTAGGGGAGCAATTATGATCGATCCCGCACCGGTTTCCGGTGTCGGGGCTCCGGCGGATTTATCCAAAGGAGACACCCGTTTTACGGGTATATGGGTCGGGCTTTCCTCTACTCTGCAATGCTGTGAAATGCGCCATTTTTGTGGTATACTGAAAGTATTCCAACACCAATATGAACATCACTTCATCCCATAAGCAGATCGCTGCTCTTTCTCCTATCCATCGCGTGACGCTCCATATTATTCCGTTGCTTCAGGCAGCGTTCGCCGTGCTCATCGTTGCGCAACACAATGGGTATCCCATTGGATTCTAAAAGGGAAAATCGTGTGTTCTATAAAGAAGCTCTCAAAATGAGCGGGGATCTTTGAACCTATTTTAAAAAAATCATATCGACTGCAAAAAAGCGTCATTCTTCTGAGTTCTATTGAACATATTTCCGAGAGTCTATTTGGTCAGTTTGGAAGAGACTTCTACTCACCGCTCGATTTGCGATCACGCCGTCCGTTATCGGATACTCTCTCATACACTCTTGCATGATAGTCTTTTGCATCATTTTTCTGTCAGCGGTGCGGCTAGATGAATGGCTAGTCGACCTTGCGGAGTTATTGTTACCGTAACAATGTCTCGGATCGTTTTCTCCGGGTCTGTACATTCCAGAAGATCGAGGTGACGAACCAAGCTACTGCCCCAACCGGGATCAGCACATTAGCGGACTCTCCAAACAGTGAGAGACCACCCATTGTGTTTAAAGCAAGCAATGTGAGCGGGAAGACAATTGCCAGCGGAGCAATGCCAAGCGCGATGGAGCCAACGTACCACTTCTCCTTTGAGATATCCTTGCGGAGACGGTAACACCCGATAATCGCAAGACTGTAGATGGGGAACAACACAATGCCAAAATCGCAGTCTATCTGCCCAAAGTAGCACCGTAGAACCGGTGCTGATGCGATAAGAACTCCCAGCGAAGCAACAATGGAAGAACGGGGAAGCACAAACATCCATGTGAGGAGAAGTGCAGTAATAAACTGGGCTGTAAAAGTCTCGTCGAACCCCCGATTGTCAATGCCAATGAAAGCCGCTCCGGGAAAGCCGATGATGTCGCCGAAGCCCCAATGCTTCAGGACTCTTGCGCCCGCCATGAAAGCAACGACGCTCATTATCCAAGGTGCGAGCCTATTCATGACAAGCCTTACTTGGTGGTTAATGGGAGGCATATTAGATGTCGGTTCCTGTTTTTTGGAGAGCTTCCCACACGAAGCTTCGCGTAAATACTGGTACTTTGTTCATTACTTTGGAAAGGACTCTGCCGCTCTCTGGACAATCTGGGAGAAGCGCAATTTGTTGCAGGACTGCATTCCTTTGTGCGCGGGAAGTTTGGTAGGTGAAGACTGCTGCAAGGAACTGATTCGTTTGTCGCGTAATATCCTGGAGCGTCATGCAGGGGCCGGTTAATTGTGGGATGGAGGCGACTGAGATCGGCGTTGGCAATGGGGAGAGGTGCTCGATCCTTGTGCGGAGCGTTGCCAAAAGATCAGCCTGTTTCCCTTGGACGATCTCTTCCGCCTGCGTGAGGCTGAGTGCAATGGAGCGAAGGATAGTTTTCGTAGCCTTCAGAGAATCTTTTTCGATAATCATTTCCCCTAATCGTTGGTTATCGATCACGCTTGCTACAGCTCCTTCGATACCGTTCCATGCGATATTTGCTTCTGTGATTCTTCCCTGTGTCACGAGGCTCTCGATTTCGAGCAGGGCATCGCTTAAGAGATATAGATCAACATCGGTAACGGCAATCTCGGCGGTATTTGTTTCTGCAGCTGTTTCGAGAGCGGCTTCTTTTGCAATGAAGAGATCGGAATGGGGGAGAGCGTCGGAGACAGCGCTTGTCGACAGCACGATTGTTTCCGCAAGGAGTGCCTTGGCTTCATCTTCGCTCACGGAGGCGAGTGAGCGAATTGCTTCTTTGTAGGCTTCGAGCGGTAGTTTTGCCTCCTCTTTTTTGCCTGCCTTTAAGAGCGCGACAGCTTCGTTCATTCTGGTTGCAGCATGCTGCAGACGCTTTTCCTGTCGAGCCTTGCTGCCGATAGTGAGTCCAAGATCGATGTTCTCGGAAGCGATTTTCAGAAGGTAGAATGCGGAATCCGGCAGAATGCCGGCAACCGTTTCCGCATCGTGGTGCCTCTTTTCGACGATTTCGATCCTGTGTGAGGCATCGCGCGCGAGATTTTCGCGAACCCATTCTTCCCTCTGCATGGCAGGAGTAATGAGGTGGCGCTGTGTTTTACTATCTGGAAGCAAGACAAGCTGATCTCCTTGGATGAGATGAATAGGTTCTTCGCCGGTCGGCAATACCCGCGCATAGCGATCAAAGACTTGCACAGTACTTTGCTGCGGATCGGCAAGAATACTCACGCTTCCTTCCTTGAGCGCCAAGGTGCCTTGGGGAAGCGTAATCGTGATTCCAGAAAGGAGCGCCTCCGGCAAAAAGCCAGAGACCCATGCTTCGCCGTAAGCAAGACGCGCGATCGGACCTGGGACATGGGAATCGAACGCTGCTTGCCCTAAAGTAATTTCTGCATTTTCTCCCAAGCGAATGATGGTATCCCGCGTGACAATTGTTGCCGCACTTTCGGGACCGGTGCGCAGAGTGACAGATTCAGTCAGCGGGAGCTCTTCTGTCACGATGCTCCACTCGGCGCCATCCGTGAGAGAGACTGTTCCCTGTGTCGGCATCAGCAATGATTCTGAAGAGGCTTGAATCGGAGTGGCGAGGAATGGGATCGGTGCAAGGCGAAGTACGCACAAAAAGAGCGCAGCCACAGCAAGAGGTCTCATCGCTCTTTGCCAAAGGGGGATGGGAATGGGTTGCCAATCGATGATGCGTTCGAGGATTGTCGCACGGAGCTCCATCATGCGGGCAAATGATGGGCTGAAGATCGTCCGTACATCACGGAGCGCTCGCTCCGTACCGCGGGAGGTAATGCGAGAGAGAATGGCTTGCTTCAATCTGTTTTCATCTAATGAATGCCGTGAGGCAAGGCTCGTGAGGAGCCTTCCCTCGATGCGCTGCAATACTTCAGCACGCATGCGAGATTTTCCGCTTGGTGAAGCGGTTTTTGCATGTCGCTCGAGGAGGTGTTCTCGTGGCATTTTTCGAGAGCTCTTGCGATGGGTAAAACGGAACGGATGGGGGATCGTTACAGGGAAAGTCGGGATTCTTGAGGCTTTTTTGTATTCAGGAGGTGAGGAAAGGTAACGGAGGTAAATGCGGTAAGGGAGGTAGGCGAGGTAGAGGGAGTAAGGGGGGTAGGGGGAGTAACGAAGGTGGGACGGAGGAGATTTTCGTTCTGTTCTTTATTTTCCTTACTTCCGTTACTTACCTTACTTCCGTTACCTTCCTTACATCATCTCCGCACATCATCCGTCTATGGCAGCTCTTCTCTCATAGACGCAGGTAAGAGCTCCCCCAATTTCTTTAATGCTCTGTGTTTTAAAATCCTCACACTTCCTTCACGGGAGCGCATCGTCCGTGCAATCTCCGCATGATCAAGACCGCTCATAAAAGAGAGGAGTAGGACTTCGCGGTAGCGATGCGGCAGCTTATTCATTGCCTGTCGCAAAAGGATGCCCTGAACATCCTGCGTAATTTTGAGTGCGGGATCGTTCCATCGATCCTCATCAATGTGGAACTCATCAAGCTCAACAACCTCCTTCTGTGTCCTATAGGAATCGATGACGACGTGTTTTGCAATACGGAACAACCACGAGCTGAAGGGGATATTTTTCCGTTCTTGAAATGAATCGAGTTTCTCCCATGCCTTCACGAAGACATCGGCGACAATGTCTTCCACAACTGCAGGAGGAAGGCGGAACGCAACGTAGCGATGAATAGGGGTCACGTAGGCATCGTAAATTTCAGCGAATGCCTCATGGTTTCCTTCTTTTGCTTTAGAAACGAGCGTAAGAATTTTAGCGTGCTCCACCTTCTGTTCTTCCGTATGCACATGGTGTGAGGCTCCCGCAATAATACTCTGGAGGGATTGGTTCTCCTCTAAAAATGTTCGCACGGCTTCTTGTTCACGCACAGGCTCGAGTTCTAAAAGCTCCTCCGGTGTAAACCATCCAATGCCAACGGTATCTTTTCCAACAAACTTTATTTCTTCACCCTTCCAAATCACATGCCAAACCGGGCAGGCGGTCTCTGCCACCATCATGATTCCAATTTCCTTGCTCGGCCGTACGCTCACGCCAAGTTCTTCTGCACAGACTCTCACCAGCGCATCGCGGGTTTCTTCCCCCTTTCTGCATGCGCCACCCGGCAGCACCCATGTTCCGGAATCTGCAATGTGCTCTCGTCGTCGCTGCAGCAAGATTTTTCCATCGCGTTCGATGATGGCAACGGCGCCAAGGATTCCGGTTTTACCGCGTGTTGCGGAAGTGGTGCGTAGCAGTGCCACAGTGGCAACTATTGTAGCGGAAACTGGATGGCTTGGTAGCGCCTGTGGAGTGCCGAAGGACTGCTTTGCTTGTCATTATGCTCAACAATGTTTATTCCCACTCAATTGTTGCGGGCGGCTTATTCGTGACGTCATAAAACACCATATCAATCCCCTCGATTTCGAGGATTTTCTTCGTCACGCGCACGAGGAACTTTTCGGTCAAGTGGAATGCATTTGCCGTCATGGCTTCCTGCGATTCCACTGGGCGGAGCACAATTGACCGGCCTTCGCTCGTCGAGCTGCAGCCGGCAAGTCGTCCCTCTTTTTTTACTCCAATGGGGATCAGGATAACCGGAAATTGCCAGATCTTATCCTCCAATCCCTCTTCACGCATTTCTCGACTCACAATGTGATCTGCCTCGCGCAGCGTCTCTGCGAGATCACGGGTGATTGTGGTGGGCGTGAAGATGAATTCCGGAACCTTCTGATGGGAAACACAAACGAGAACTCGATTAATCTGTTTGTGGGTGTTGGGGATTGCCGTTGCAAGTCCGTGTATAGAACGGAGATCCGAAAATGGTTTTTGGAGGAAGACGGCAAGTGGATGTTTGTAGCTTCTGCTATCACCCTGTACTCCAACAGAGAGGATGGGAAGGGAACGGAAGACATAGATTTTTGAATCGACGGCAATCTCATCTTCTTCCTTCTTCGTAAGCGGTGATGGTTTTTGAGCGCAGAGGATGCGTACCCCAAGACCGGGTCCCGGAAACGGATGCCGATGCACGAGGTGGTGCGGGAGTCCGAGGCTTTCGCCGACAACCCTCACTTCATCTTTATACAGTTCCTTCAGCGGCTCTATCACTCTTTTCTCCGCGATCATTTTTTCGATTGCTGCGACGCGGTTGTGGTGGGTTTTAATATGATCGGCATGTTTGGTGCCGCCGGTTTCGATGGTATCGGGATAAATTGTTCCCTGTCCGAGCATCCATTGGGGTCCATCCAAATTGAGGCGTTTCGCCACTTCCGCTTGTACCGCCAGAAACGTATCACCAATGAGTTGACGCTTCTGTTCGGGATCCGTGATCCCCTTCAACTTCTCCAGAAATTGCGCGGAAGCATCCTCGATATGGAGATTGGTGAATCCGAGCTCTGCGAATGAATCTGCGATTTCGTGCATTTCCCCTTTACGCATGAGTCCGTGATCGATGAGGAGGCCGTACACACGATCGACCCCCAGTGTCTTATTGAGCAGGGCGAATGCCACGGTGGAATCTACGCCGCCGGAAACTAGGATGAAGACATTGCGGCCTTTTGTTTCTGCTTCAATCTCTTTTTCCAGATGATCGAGCACGTTACTCAGTTCCCAGTGGGCTGCATTACAGTAATCAAGAAACCTCCGAAGAATCTCCAATCCGTTTTCGGTGTGTGCGACTTCCGGATGAAATTGCACACCGAAGAATTTTCGCTTTTCATCGGCCATTGCGGCGATAGTGCAGATCTCCGAAGTCGCTGTTTTTACAAATCCTGCGGGAAGTCTGGTGACTTCATCCCCATGTGACATCCAGACGGTAAAATCAGTCTTGAGTCCATCGAAGAGTGCGCCACCCTTTTCCACTATTTGAATTTCACTGTAGCCGTACTCCTTCATTTTTCCTTCATGTACTTCGCCGCCGAGTGCCTGCGCCATCCACTGGTGGCCGTAGCAGATGCCGAGGACGGGGATGCCAAGGTCAAAAATTTTTGGATCTGTTTTTGGCGAGTTCGGGTCATACACGCTCTGCGGACCGCCGGAGAGGATAATGCCGGCAGCGCCTTTCAGTTCGGTTGCGGAGATTTCCGGATCATGGATTTCCGAAAACGCTCCGAGCTTGCGCACACGGTTCCCAATGAGGTGCGCATACTGCCCGCCGAAGTCGAGGATGACGATGGAGCGCGGATGGAGGAGGGGCATGAAGTGGGGGTAGGGCTGGGATTAGGGAGGTGAATTGAGCTAAGTAGGTTTGGTAGGCTAGGAATGTTGAGTAAGGGCGTAATAATAATCTATTCAATCAATATCAAAAGATAACTTTTTCGAGAGCAGCAGTGATACCGATGATGCCACAAACAAGAGCGATGGATCCTACGATCATGCTGAGAACATACGGGAGTGGGCGCATGTTGCCGATGCCTGCCGCAATCGCAATCCATGGACGGAGGAAGGCGGAGAATTCCCCAATGATGACTGTGGCAATTCCCCACTTACGGAAAAAATGTTGAATGCGTGTCAGTCGCTCGTCCGCATCTTCGCTCCACCGAATCACCATGCGAGCCTGTCGTGCCGGAATGTAGCCGAGGAGATTTCCTAAAATCATTCCAACACTGGCAATCGGAATCATTGCAACAATATTCATGGGTTCATTCCGGAAAAAAAGTGTTGCGGCAGCGAGTGTTGCGGCACTTGGTACGAAGAACGATGTAAAAGGTGCAGAGGAGAGCAGCATGGCAATAAAAATCACCCCGGCAACAACCGGAACATCCACCTTGTCCATAATGTGGGGGAGCGCTGTGATGAGTGGCAACATCTCATCCGCGAGGATAAGGACGGCTGCGACGAAAAGATATGCAGCCCAGAGCCATACGCCAAAGCGTCGGACGGTCATGAGGAAGAGATGGATGACTGCAAGGCTGACAAAGAGGCTTGCGGTGAATCCAATAAGAACTTGGAGTGAACCAACGATCGTGAGCATATCTTTGCCTTCGGCGAGACTGAGTATGAGTGCGCCAGCGAGGGCTGGCGTCCCAAGGAGGAACGAAAGCTCGGTGGCACTCCTTGCCGTGAGTCCCATAAACCGACCGCTTGCGAGGGTTATGCCAGAACGAGAGAAGCCGGGGAATACAGCAATAGCCTGACCAATGCCTGCTCCGATTACCTGTTTCCATCCGAATCCTTCCCGCGCGGCAAAGCGAGATTCGAACCAAGAGGAAAGGATGAGAAAGGCGCCGGTAAAAATAAAGCCGAATGCGACAAAGAGCGCTCCACGCGTATTCTCGATAATCCAATCTATTCCGAAGAACCCTGCGATACCAACAGGAACCGTTCCAATGACAAGGAGGAAGAGGAGTGGTGGGCCTCCATCATTTTGCCGCTTGAACGGCGATCGGAGAATCGCGAGCCATGTTTTCCCAAAGTACAGAAGGAGAGCAATAAACGATCCCCCATGAAGCGCAATGTCGAAGTGCAAAAGAACATCCGGCGCAAGACTGAGTCCGAGGTATCGCTCCATAAGCACCAAGTGGCCACTGGAACTGATGGGAAGGAATTCCATCATTCCCTGCAGGATGCCAAGAATGAATGCGTCGTAGAAGCTCATGTATAGCCGAGAGTTTCGGCGGTTTATGCTCTCATCGCCAGTTTCCGAAATAAAGATTCTATGGTGCAGTGTGATTTCTTCCGCTCGTACTCCATCATCATTTCATCATCGATCATAACCCACTCGCCCTCGTTCATTCAAAATGCCTTGTTTGCCTGTTCTTCTTTGTGTACCCTTATGACCACGCTATGGCGAATTCGCGAATGCACGGTATCTTCGGCGCGCTCCTCAAAGAGCAATCATCCAATCTTGGTGGAGTTTCCTCGGCTTTAAAACGGGAAGTTTCCTCTATCCCCGTTTTGGATGATGACAGCGTGCTTGCGGAGGAAGGCACTTCGATTCAATTGAAAAAAGGCCAAATTGCCGTCGATATCTTCGAGGAAGATGGATACTTCATCATTCGGACGCCGATTGCAGGGGTAAAACTGGGGGATCTTGATATCGATGTTGCGGAGAATGTCGTCACGATCCGTGGCCGCAGAGAGCAGACCGATGTCGTTGATGATGCGCAGTACATCCTCCGTGAATGCTACTTTGGCGATTTTGAGCGCAAGGTGACTCTCCCGTGCACGGTGAATCCTGCCAAAGTCCGTGCCACATTCAGTCGCGATAATGTCCTAAAGATTTTCGTTCCGAGGGACGAGGCTCGCAAGGTACGGATCGTCAAAATCAACGAGGGGATGTGATTAATCAATACTCTTCTGCTTTCCATCGCCATTTCCATTCTTTTAAGCCAGCTTCGGTAGGATTATTCCAGACGTATTCGATTGCATGATGGAAGTTCTCCTCATTTCTGATCAAATGATCGAAGTATTCAGTTTGCCAAAATGCTCCTGCTCGTTTGAGAAATCTGTTTGATTTCCGTGCGGATGCACTTTTCCATGTGTTCACAATTCGATGGAGTTCCTGAGTCAGTGGAGTGAGAATAACATGCACATGATTTGGCATGATGCACCATGCGATAAGACGGTATTGTTTTCCATCGTTCTTTCGTAAAGCATTTGCAACAATCTTAGCAACAAGATCCTGCCTGAGAAAACAGGCGCCATATCCTTGATGCAAATAGTGCTCAACTTTTTCGGATGAGAGTTCACGGAGTCTCTCCTCCTCTGATTTTGTAAGCCCTCCCTTTTTCTGCTCTCTTTTGAGCAGGAGTTCCTTCTTTTCCTCCTGCCATTCCTTCAGGATGTGCTGCGGCATCGAATCTGCCAGTCGAAATCGCACATGGTACGTTGCCCCCTCCTTCGTCCAGTGGGGCAGATATGCTCCTTGCCGGACGTGAGCATTGAATTGCGGCATGGAAGAGCAGTGTAGCGCGTATGGCACGGGCACGAGATAGAGGAATGATAGTTTTTGGGATTTATTGATGTTTTTTAACAGCCCATCGTGGAAGATTGATGAAGTGTGTCACGGGACACACGAAAGTGGAGATATAGTTTTTCAGCACTTCATCGTGGTCTTGTATCTCCGATGTGGCCCGTGCAGAGACAACACCATCTACGCTTTGGGACAATCTGGCTCTGCACGGCCTACCTCGGAGATCATTATTCGAATTAGATGTCTCCGTGATTAATGTTAAGTCTCGGGTATGCCGTGCCACACGCTCTCCGCATTTGATGGAGGGGTATAAGAAAAACCCCGAATCCGTGCATGACGGACTCGGGGTAACGTGTGTGATCGATCTAACTAATATCATGTAGAATCGGTGTCTCGCCTTCACCAGTTCAGGCCAGGCCCCTCTCCACAGTCACCGCTATCTCCCCAACCCCACATACCAGGATCATAATCGTCATCGTCACTATCTTCCCAACCCCACGCACCAGAACCATGCTCTTCAGCATGATCCTGCAGATTTGTTGTGGCATTTGCATCGACGATGATGCAAAAGAAGGCAGTTTGTAAGTCAGTCGTAGGCTTCATGATCTTTTCCTTATGCTAGAGAAACTTAATACCCTCTGAAGACTTGTCTTGATCCCATCAGGGTGAGCGCAAACTTGTGGAGCGCCATTTTTTCCTCATCCTTCAAATTCCCTGAATAAAAGAGGTATGGAATCGGGCCATCTCTTCTTAGTAGATTTCGTAGATTGAACGCTTGTTCGCTACTGGATGCAGTTTTGAGAAGAATAACACCATCAAGACTTGCTCCGACTCTGCTCAAGAGATCGTCATCCGATTCGTCGATAACCATAACCTCAATTTTTCGACTGAACCCCTTTACTTTGAAAGGCTGGGATTTGTTCCGAGATAGGCGATCCATAATGTATCCGCACTCATCAAACATCTGCTTCGAAAAGACAATCCTCATATACATTTCTCCTGTGGTTTCAAAGACCGATCACACACTGTTTTCGGAACATCCGAAAACATTCCTCTCCTCGCGGAGAGGGGGTGAACCGGCTTTGTGCATTCTTTTTTTACGCACGAGCCACCCTCTTCCCGCGAAGGTGCTTTGCGTAATACAGCCGATTGGAACAGTGGCAGAAAAGCATGGTGAGAAAAAAGAATACAAAAATGCCTCCGGCGGGGAGGCGAGCATATCAACGATCTACAGGTACATGATTAGCTGCTCCTCGCGTGAAGGGAAGTGGAATAGCGGTAGGTTGTCGTTGCAATACACATTATGTGATTAGCATTCTATACATTTTTTGTGGCATGTCAATGAATGTTTGGCATTACTCCACTCCCATATTGAGGAAAATTGCCGCCTCCACCTCTGCACCTTCGTACCGTGTGATTGTCTTCGCACCAAGATCAAAGAGATACAAAACAGGAACGAATGTACAGATCGTCCCTTCGCTGCAGCGTGGTTCTCCATTGGGAGGATAGTATTCGCTGAAGCCTGTGATAATGACATGATCATCATCAACCCACACCGCGGAATCAAATCCGCAGGGCGTGCCGCAGAAGAGGTGACGCTCGTAGAGATTCAGATCCGGTCGAATGATCGAAACTTCCGAATCCGGCTCTTCTCCCGAAGAAATATAGATCAGTGTCTTGCCATCATTTGAGGGAAAGAGGATGGGATAATCGAGCTCCTTTTGTCGTGCAAGGATGTCTTCGTGATTCACGAGTGCATCAGAGATTTGCGCCTTCATCTCCTTCGTCGAAGTTTTGTGCATGCTTTCGACTGTGAACCCCGGGATCATAGCGCTCCATATACTCGTCCATTCAGTGAGGTATGGAGCGAGTGAGGAGAGTGTGAGTGGAGGCTTTACATCCTCTTTTTGAGAGGATGAGGAGGACACAATTGATGACGATGATGATGAAATAATATCCGGTTCATCATTTCCATCTTCTCCATTGGGTGCGCACGCAGAAAGGAAGAGGGGAACAAGGAAAAAAAGAGGCAAAGCAAAGATCATCCGCCCAAACAATTCTTGTGATCGCTCGATCATCATCGCTGCTTGCCGTATTTTTGCCACAGGACGAGGAGGGGAGTCGCGACAAAGTACGAGGAGTACGTGCCGACGAACGTGCCGACGATCATCGCGAGGATGAACCAGAAGATACTTTCGGATCCAAAGAAGAGAAGGACAAAGAGCATGATGAGAGCGCCAAAGCCCGTATTCAGCGTGCGTCGCAGAGTCTGACGAAGGCTGCGTTCCACAAGTTCGGCAAACTCGCCCTTGCCGCGGGTATCGAGCACGTTATCCCGCACACGGTCGAGGATGACGATGACATCGTTCACCGAGTAGCCCATAACGCTCAGGAGCGCCGTCACAAAGAGCGTATCGACCTGGAACGTCGTCCAGTAGCTAAGACCTGTAAAGAGCAGCACCATGAGGAGAATCGTGTGGAGTGGAGCGACGATCGCGACGACACCAAACCTGAACGAACTCAGACGTCGAGGGATTTTCCTAAATGCGAGCGCGAGGTAGCAAATGATGGCAGCCGAGGCACAGGCAAGCGCGATGAACGATTTCTCCTTGAGTGTCGCGGAGACACTAGGGCCAATTGTTGTGAACTTGAGCTCCTTTACCGTGCCAAGTTCCGTGCCAAGGTGTTTAAGGAGTGCAAGGTGCTCTTCGTTCGTGAGCAGGCGGAACCGCATGAGGTACGAGGGGCCCGCTGCATTCTCTGCTGCGAAGATCGACACATTATCGAGAGGATCTTCGGACGGGAATGCAGCAAGGGAGGCGGTAAGATCGTCTTTCGTATTTTCCGCATCAATCTGAATTTCCATGAGTGTTCCTCCCATGAATTCGATCCCAAGTTTTGGACCCGGGTAAACGAGGAGAATGAGCGCGAACACGCAGAGGATTGTGGAGACAGGAAGGAAGAGTTTTGCGAATTTGACGAAGATGATGCGAACCGGAGCGGCATCATCAACTTTCTGTTCTTCTGATTTTAGTTCCACTCCAAACGCAGCAAGATTTTGGCTGATGGGTGAATGTGCGAGGAGCGAGACGAAGAAGCGCGTGACGATGATTGCCGTGAACATGGAGATAGGCACTCCCATGGCGAGTGTGACCGCAAAGCCGCGCACGATCGATGTCCCGATCAAAAAGAGCACTGCCGAGGTGATGATGATGGAGAGGTTCGAATCGCGGATGGGAGCCCATGTTCTTCGGAATGCGATATCCACTGCGGTTGTGAAGAGTTTTCCTTTCCTCAGTTCCTCCTTCAGGCGCTCAAAAATGAGGATATTTGCATCCACAGCCATGCCGATGCTGAGGATGACTCCGGCGACACCGGCGAGCGTGAGAACGATGTATTGCTGCGTAAAGAGGAAGAGCGGGAGCTTGACGATGGCAAGGTAAATAACGGCGTACACAAACAGCGAGAGCATGGCAACGACGCCGAGGATGCGATACGAAGCAATCATGTAGAGACCGACAAGCGCAAAGCCGATGAGCGCCGCAATGATTGATTTCTGCAATGCAGCGCCGCCGAGTGACGCTTCGATCGTCGTTTGCCCCATGAGGTGAATGGGAGCGGGGATTGCTCCTGTATTCAAATCCTGCGCGAGGCGGTTCGCCTCATCAAAATTATTTGATCCCGTGATCACCGCCGTGCCGCCCGCGATTTCCTGTTGGACATTGGGGGCCGAGACGAGCTCGCCGCCAACGAAGATCGCAATCGGCTTGCCAATATTTTTCTTCGTGAGCTCTTGGAAGAGTTTGCCGCCTTCCTCATCGAAAACAATTTGGACGACAGGCACGCCAATTGTCGGATCCGTTGTTACCGATGCTCTGCGGAAATGTTTGCCATCGAGAGCGGTGTCCTTCCATCCTGTTGGGAGGAACGAAAAGAAGAGTGTGCGAAGCTTCATCTGTTCATCTTTCTTCGTCACAGCGCGGTTTTGGAGCTTCGTGAAGGTATCCGCCTGAAGCGTTGCGGCGTTCTCTCCTGTGAAGACCAATTCCTCGTAATCAATGGAACCCGGTTTCGTCTTTATGCCGCGATCTTTTCGGATGATGTGGTAACCGAATTCTGTTTCGACCGGACCGGTGACATCTCCGACGCCAAGATCCCAGACGGCGTTTTCGAACGCTGACGCCTGTTCTCCGCGCCCGAATTCACCAAGTCTTCCTGATTCTTTGGCGGAAGTACCATCGCTCAATTCGCGTGCGAGTTTCTCGAAATTTTCGCCATTCTGAACTCGTTTCATCACTTCCCGCGCAAGCTGCTCGGCTCGTTCTTTTGCACGAGTGACGGTAGGCTCCGCTCGCACTGCCCCTTGATACGCAATCAAAATGTGACTTGCTTCGATTGTTTCGACCGGCTCCACATATCTTGTGACAAGCAGGACAACGGGCTCCTTCTTTGTGTTCTCTGCTTTGAGCAGAGTGCCGACATCCGTGTTATCGCCAAGGGTGGCGCGCACGCTTGCATCGATTGATGCTGGATCTTCATTCGTATGTTTCTTCAATGTGATTGCTTCCTCCATTTCCGCAAGATAGCCCATGGCAGCAATTGGATCGGAGAGTGCGCGCTCTGCTTCGATTTTTCCGCCCGTGACCTCCACAAACATCATGCCTCTGTTTTCGACCGTACCGTCACCGACGGGCACGGGACCCAGGTTCACTTCGCGCATCAGAATGGGCGAATCGACGGTGCGGTTCCATACATCCGCAATGCTTTCCGGAAGTTCGCTGCGGAAGAATGATGCTTCGTCGGTGTAGAACACGCCAAGCGTGGAACTGACATCCTGTCCTGCGGTTGCAAGCGTCTCGCCGGACTGCGTGATGCGCTTATTAACCTTTTCCGCGAGCGCGCGCATCGCCGCAATGTGCGATTCATCCTCGCCTTCGAATTGCTCTTTGAATTCAAGGAGGATTGTTTTCCCTACGGTATTGATGCACTGCTGCACATCCACAACGCCGGGACATTCCACAAGGAAGTGCTTCTCGTTCCCATAGTACGACGGAGTAATCACCGCTTCCGAAACGCCAAGGGCATTCACGCGCCGTTCCAAAACAGTGCGAATCGCTTCCACGATATTCTGCTGTTGGTATTCGATGTTGCTGATTTGCGCTCGTTTATCGGCGATTTCCGTTGAGGATCCATCGGCAGCCTCGATCGCGGCAATTTCCGTCTTTAGTTGCTCAATTTGCTTCTCCATTTCTGCCTCGCTGATCCTAAAATCAAGCTGAGTTCCGCCCTGTAAATCCAGTCCCAAATGGAGCGAGGGCTTTAAGAACGCCGGTGCGGACCCCTTCCACCCCGAAGGCAGAGCGATGACCGAAATCCATAGTGCGACGAGGATAATCGCCGCGGGATAGCCGTAGGTGCGGAGCTTGGAATCCACCATGTCTGGGACAGTGTAAGTGGAAAATGGATGGAAGGAAACGCAGAAACTACACCAAATACGTCATGCTGAGCGAAATCCGGAGCATCCGTTTAGGATGCGTAGGATGAAGTCGAAGCACGTCGCGATTTCTGAAATGGTGTAAGCCTAGCGAGGTGCTTCGACTTCGCCTCTCGCCGAGCTCGGGGCTCCGCTCCCACCTTCGCTCTTGCTCCGGAGGGCAGGCAGCATGACGTAGCTAACGTTGCACAAGGTGTGTTCCAGCCCGTAGCATCTTTCCGCTCAAATCCACCCCACGCAGGATGCATCCATCATCCACGATGCAGTTTTCGAGCACGCAGTCTTCCACCTCGCAGTGTTCAAACAGTACGACGTTCGTGAGCGTTGATCGGGCGATTTTGGAGTTATCGCCGATGACATTGCTCCCGTGGAACTCCGTATCGCGCTCGAGAGTTTTTTCCCCGCGCAGCACCCGCTCTCCCACGAGAACTTTTGTTGCTTCCAAATATGCGTCGAATGATCCGATATCAAACCACGGTTCTCCAAAGGAGACGCATTCCACTTCCGTTCCTTCGCTGAGGAAATGCTCGAAGACACCACCGATGTTATCGGGATGCGATTGAGAAAAACTCATGAGCTCTTGGAGCGATTCCGCAGGAAGCAAATAGCATCCAGTGGAAATGAGAGTCGATTGAGGCTCCGCCGGTTTTTCTTGGAATCCCGTTACACGAATTGTCCCGGATGCATTCGATGAGTTCTCCGTAAGAACAATGCCGAACTTTTTTGCCGCTTCCTTTGATCGAATATCGTATGCGGCAAGGAGAGGTTTCCCCGTGAAGCGTTCAATGAACGATGCAATCGAAAATCCCATGTAGTTATCCCCTGCGAGGAGCAGAACATCATCATCGATTTTTTCCTCCACGATCCATTTTGCAACAGCGCCGAGTGCTCCCAATTTTTCATCTTCGTGGCCGGAGTCTTCAATAAGTATAGATACGTCATGCTGAGCGGAGCCCTGCAAGGGCGGAGTCGAAGCATCTCGCATTGAGTTCGGTGCTGATTCTTCTGATCCTTGCGACGTGCTTCGACTTCGTTCCGCTTCGCTCTGCGAAGCTTCACTCCGCTCAGCATGACGTGAATGTTTCCACTCCTCAAAATCCTCTGCAAATCTTGCATTCGTACTCACTGTGATTGGAATTCCTGCAGGAATCTTTTCGACAAGATGGGTGAGGAGAGGAACCCCCGCAAGCGGCAAGAGAGGCTTTGCTCTCTTTTCCGTGAGCGGCCACAGTCGTGTGGCAAATCCACCGGCGAGGATGAAGGCGTGCATCAGTGACAGTCTACCTCACCGGAAGAACCATCCGAGTCGTGACGTTCCCCGTGGCACCGCCACAACCTGTTTTCCTTCGAGTGCTTCTGCAGGGACCCGATCTTCGATGATGCCGAGCGTGTAGGGGAGGAGCATGTAGGTAATTCCCTTCGATCGACATACGGAGAGAAGATTGAGCGAGTGCTCGATCTGATCGCACTGCACGAGGTGTGTGATCTTTTTCTCATCAATCGTTTGCTCCAGTTTATCGAGCTTCCCGAGCACGGGGATCCCATCGATGTTCGTTTTCGATGTGCCTTTGCCATCCAGAATCGCAACGGGAACGATGGGAGACCGCTTCCTTTGGAGCTTCTCGATGAGTCGCTCTGCTTCGCGATTCGTCCCGATCACAAGGAGAGGGTACGTAGGGGGATTCATCCTTAAAATTCTCCGCTGAATCTGATCGAAGAGGATGTGCCACATACAGACAAAGATGAGTGAGAGCGTTCCTGCGAGGAGGAGCAGCAATCGCGAGAATAAGGTTTGTTTGAGGAAATAGAAGGAAAGAGCGAACCCTGCCATGCCAATAATGCAGGCATAGGCGATGTAGGCGAAGTTCCGCGGGCTCATTTGAATACGGCTGAGCGCGAGGTTACGCATGGTGATCATGACGATCAGCCAGCCGCCAACGGTCATCAGTGTTGCTGTAAAAAATGTTTCGAACGGAAGATCACTCGAAAAAATCCAACCGACCTTAAGGAAGTATGCCACGCTGTAGGCACCGACGAAGATGAGTGCATCTGTTATGAGCCAAATAATAGTGAGGAAGATGCGGCGCATATTCGTGTGTAGTGTAGCGCGAAGAGCGACTAAGTATTAGGTATTAAGTATTAGGCATCATCCATGTTGCCTGCCTAATACCAGATACCCATTTCAACTATGAATAATCACCGGCATCCCCACCTCTGCCCATTCAAACAGCGCTGCTGCATCTTCCGGCAATAGTCGCACGCATCCATGGCTGACAGGTCGCCCAATGTGAGTGCGCGCTTCGTGCCAAAATGCCGAAGACTCAGGTCCGTTGCCAAGGTACGGCAAGGCATGGAGTCCATGACTTTCGCTTTCCGTAAATGCCATATAATTGGGCATGCGGTAGGGGACATCTTGGCTGCTCACTCGGAGCGTTTGTTTCCTATGAATTTTAAATTGTCCGCGAGGAGTGGGGGTATCCGCGGCGCCGGAGCTTACGCGATACTTTGTGCGGATGCCGTTTTCATCAAACAGTGTTGCTTCTTGTTCGCTCAGATCAATATAGATACCACGCAGATTCCCTAGTTCTTCCTCCTGTCGTTTCCGCATCACATCAATGCGCTGTTTGAGTGTGCTATTTCGAGCCGATGCAAGATCGTACCGATCTGTTTCGGATGAAAATGAATGCAAGTTGTGTTGCCGTACCACAGAGGGGAACGAGACTGTCTCCTCAGCATTTTTCAGGAGGCTTGTTGATCGCTGCAAGTTGGCGAATGTGAAATCGAGAACCTGCATCTCCTGCTCCGCGCGCTCTGCGAGTGTGCGATAGTGTTCGATTGTCGGTGCCATCGTCGCTTTGCCCCATTGCGGTACAATGAGGAGAAGGAGGAGCGGTACGAGTGAAATAGCTCCAATGTGATGATGGTGGTGTTTGTGATGCATATCCCTTTATGTTGAATAATACAATTTTTTGATAAAAATGTCAAATTATTCTATAAAATACATTAGCAACTCTGGTACCATCAGGCAGCATTTATTTTCCCTTCTGTGCCAAAAAAACCCTACGGAAAGCATACGGAGGCTGCAATGAAGAACTTCCCCATCTCCGGATGGCGGATGCCGCCCCAATTCCTCATGGCGCTTGCGCTTATAAAAGCGCATGCAGCGATGGTGAATGGAGCGCTCGGAGAAATCCCAAAGAGTCATGCTGCAGCTATCACAAAGGCTGCTTCTTCGATCAAAAGAGGGAGCCACCTCGATCAATTCCCTGTGGATATTTTCCAGACAGGGTCGGGGACGAGCACGAATATGAATATGAATGAGGTGATTGCAGAGCTTGCCAATCAGTCGATAGGTCTCTCGACTCGCTCATCCGCTGATGGCGGATTCGCTCGCTCGAGAAAAGCGGCTCAAATTCACCCCAACGATCATGTAAATCGATGCCAATCGAGTAATGATGTGATTCCAAGCGCTCTGCAGATCAGCAGTGCACTCAAGGTTCGTGATGAACTCATTCCTGCGCTTATGCTCCTCATCAAAGAGCTTTCGAGGAAGGAGAAAGAGTTTGCTCCCATCATCAAAGTCGGTCGTACGCACCTTATGGATGCAGCCCCCATTCGGCTTTCCGATGAATTCCGATCGTACTCATCACTCCTTGTACAGGTGATTGAATCACTCACACAGGCTATAGAAAAGCTCTGCATTCTTCCGCTCGGCGGTACGGCGGTTGGCACAGGGATCAATGCACATCCCCAGTTTGCAAAGCGAGTCATTGCGGCACTCAAAAAAGAGACACAGCTTCCGCTCGACGAAGCCGAGGATCATATCGCAGCGCAGTCCTGTCCTCTCGCACTCAAATCTCTCAGCTCTGCTCTTATCGAAGTCGCCATCGTCCTCACAAAGATTGCGAGTGATATCCGCCTGATGGGATCGGATGCCATTGCCGAACTCATCCTTCCAGAGCTTCAAGCGGGATCCTCCATCATGCCCGGCAAAGTAAACCCTGTTCTCTGCGAAAGCGTGGAGCAAGTCGCTGCGTTCATCATGGGGGGCGATGTTACGATTACGCAATCTATTGCGTATATAAGCAGATTTGAGCTTTGTACAGGATATCCAGTCATTGCTTCCAAGCTCCATACCACCATGATGCTTCTCACGAATGTCACTCATGTTTTTGCAACAAAATGCATGCATGGGCTCAAAGCGAATTCTGTGAGTATCAAATATCGCCTGGAGAGGAGCCCAATGCTTGTCACAGCTCTTACGCCTCTGATCGGGTACGAAAAAGCAGCGGAGATTGCGAAAGAGGCTATGGCGAAAGGAGAGACGATTCTGGAGGTTGCATCGTGGAGAACGACTATTCCCAAAGCGAAACTTAAGAAAATGTTGGATCCAGAAAGGATGGTGTAGAGCACACTATTTCACTTATGAGCAATTGCGATCAGCATGAATGTGAACCAAAGTCTTCCGTCACGGCACGTATTGGTGAATTTCTTGTAAAGTACAAGTATGCTATTGCTGCTACGGGAGTATTAGGAATGTCTGCGATTTCCGGCCTCATGAATGCTGATCATGGATGGAACGAAGTTCAGCATGCAGCTGTGAATCAGATGATCCATAGTGGAATTTCTGCTGCATCACTTATAAAAATTCATGAGGTTCTTGCAAGAAAAGTTCGAACACTCACTCAAGAGTGCATTCCTATTGTTGTGCCGGCTGTCCTCACAACGTCCGTATGCTACCTCATACATAAACTAGGGATTCCATACCTGCGAGAGCCATCTTCTGAACCAGCGCTTTCCACTCTGCCAACCGCGGTCGTGATTGCTATCATTATGCCGATCTATCACATTGCGCATCGCAGTCGCAGCATGTCCGAGAAGATGCGTACGCTATTTAAGCAATAAAACTACCGCGTTCCCTCAATCACCACTCCCCCTTCAGCATCCAAAGCGCTCACGGTGATGCGAGATCCCACTTGCATCACGGCATAGCGGGTTCCGTTTCCTTTGGCTTCCGCTCTTGGATCGACGGGGAGAGCTGCAAGATACGTATCCGAAAGTACAGTGAGATCAATAAGACCGCTACAGGATGCTGCTCCCTGCTTGCAGATTTCTGTGAAAGAGTTAGTGATTCCCTCGGGATACATTCCATTTTCCAGAGAGTATTGGAAGAGCGCATCCAGAATAGCCTTCACATCCGATTGCCGTCTTGCGTTTCTCGATTCGATGCCGGGGACGAGAAGGGGTGTGGCTGCAATGGGGGATGGTTTTCTCCTCTCATTCGCCGTTGAATCCTCAGCCGCAGGAGGATTCAATGTTGTTGTGCTCTGCTCGATCGATGATCCAAAGAGCTTCAGATTCCATGTGACGACGATGGCGAGGAGTGTAACACCGAGGAGAAGGCTGATGACTTGCATAGCGAAAGACTAGCAGGCTGCTCCTGCGCGTGTCATCTCTGTGAATCAAATATCCAAATTATCAAACCCAGTCACGAGGCTGCCCTCATCTCCCGTCGAGATCACCGGTTGCAACTCTTCGCCATCATCCATGCCACCCTCCTTCAACTTCAGCACGATTTGACGGTACTCGCCCTCGCCGACGCTCTCCGTCGTGATGTCTTGATAATCCTTGTGGCTGGAAATAAAGAGGTGCACGACCCTGCGGAAGTAGGGTGACATGGGTGGGAGAGCGACGCGCGTCTTCTTCCTCCGCACAAAATCCACTTTCTGTTCTGCGATGCGGCAGACTTTCTCTTCCTGATCCTTCCTGTAGCCATCCACATCCAGCACAATGAATGGCGCCCTCTCTGTTTTCTCCTTCGTCCGTGCGATTGATTTGATGAGGTGCTGAAGTGCATTGAGTGTTTCCCCATGCCAACCGATGAGGCGGCTTGGATTTGCAGAGACGATATTTACCCGGATCATCGAGCTATCGCTCGCATCGACCGTGATTTCGGAGAATTCGAGTTGAAGCTCTTTGAGGAGTGTGCCGAGGGTATCTTTGATTATGTCCTGCATCGGGGAGGAAGAGTACATTTACTTTTTCCTATTCACAATCACCTGCTGCCCGATCCCAAAGAGGGTCGATGCCCCCCAGTACACACTGATCGCCGCTGGCATGCCTCCTGCAATGAAGAAGATCATGATCGGAAGCATGTAGGTCATCATGGTTTGTGTATCGAGCTTCTCTGCAAGCGTCTTCTTATCCTGCGTCTTCACCTTCTTCATAGCAAACGAGAGCTTCATCTGGGCGAACTGAAGGAGCGCGATCGTGAGCGGGATCCACGCGTTTGTCATCATAATTGCGAGGTTCGTGGGCGTGGGAATCCATCCCGTTGAGCCTGCGAAAGGAATGTAGTGGAGATCCAAAAAGCCGAGGAACACGGTGTTAAATGACCATGCAAGATCAAGGAATGGGGGATACAGGAGATGGCGAGAGAATTCGATCGTGCTGCTGTCGCGGATAATGAAGAAGAGTCCGAGGAGAATAGGAATTTGGATGAATGTGGGAAGACATGACTGCAGGGGATTGATCTTTTCGCGCTTCCACAACTCCATTGTTTCCTTCGTGATGCGCTGCTGATCACCGGAATGTTTGCGTTTAATTTCTTCGATCTTTGGCTGGATCAATTGCATTTTCTTTTGGCTATGGAGCGCGTGTTGGCTTGGGAAGAAGAGGAGAAGCCGAACGAGGAGGGTAATGAGTACGATGGACCAACCAAGGCTATGCCCCGGGAGCAGCGATGCAATAAGGACGAGGCTATTTAGAAGCGGTTTGCTGATGAATGCACGGAAGAGCGAGATAAATACTCCCGGTTTTTTGATCGTTAGTTTTCCGCTGATGACTTCTTCTCCGGCAAATGGACGCGTGCTTTCGATGGGGAGAGAAATGCGATAGACGCCTTCTTCGCCAAATGCGGAATATTTCCATGGACTCAAATCTATCGTCGTACTTTTTTTGCCCTGCAATTCGGTGAGTGGCACGCACGCACCATTCGATTGTTTCATTTCCACTTGGTACAGTTTGTCCCCTATTTCACGTTCGATGATGACCGGAGGCTCGGGACAACGATTCGCGAGTGTCACACCGGTTTGCGCGTTGTTCTGCACGATAACGGTGATATTGCGTCCCATTGGAACAGCTTTTTTGGGAATGAGAAAACTGAGAAGTTGCGGCACCTCTGCGTTCTTTTGGAAACGATTGGGGAAGAGGAATTGCAGGCCGAGCGTGCTCACGAGATACACGACGGCAAAGGTCAGAAGGAACTGGAAGATCTTTTGATTGCGAGGGTGGGTCTGTGGAGACATGCTGAGAGGGGAGAGATGGTGCAAATTACGAACGGTGTATATGCGTCTTCTCCAGCGACGTAAGAAATTCCACCGCATCGCGCTGGAGCTCTTGGAATGCGCAATCTAGGCTAGAGGAACGCGGCGAGATGAGCAATTGGCATACAGGTAATTTTTGTCGTTCTTTCGCAGTAAGTCTGAGTGCTTCACGGCAGCGTCGACGCATGCGATTTCTCCTCACTGCAGATTTATCGAGCTTGGTGGAAGCGGTGGTGCCGACGAAAAAATGCTTTCCTTGCCTGCCCACCGAGGTGGGAGCGAACGAATCCTGAGCGGACGCGTAGCGTCCGTCGAAGGATGAGTGAGTCGAGAGGTTCTTCCCCATTGTCGTGCGAGGCATTCCCATGACATATGTGATATTCATGTGTTTTCCGCGAAAACGTGCGCCTTTACTGCGTACGCGATCAACAATCTTGCGGCCACGAAGGTGCGAGAGCTGCATACAGGCATTGTATCTCTTATTGCCCGAGGCGCTTCCTACCCTTTCTGCGGCGACGTCCGAGCACCTGCGACCCCTTCTTGGTTTTCATCCTAGTGAGGAAGCCGTGCCGCTTGTGCCGCTTGCGTTTGTTTCCTTTGCTGAGCATAACGCAGGGAACTCTATGGAATAGCGGGGAACTCCGTCAAGTGATATAATGGGGAGATGACAAACAAACGATCCAAACACATCCCCGCACGCAAGGCAATACGCCTGCAATTCCTCGGCATCTCGCTCCTTTCGGTTGCTGCAGTCTTCGTGATTGCACTACTTTCGCGATCGGAATTACGCCTTTCGGGGGAAGTACTTGGTGCGGGAGATAGCAGCGATCTTGCTCGACTCTTCATGTTGCGAGATTGTACAAGAGTAGAACGAATCCAAAGCACAGAGGAATCTCGCTTCCACATACTCACGTGTGCTCCCTACGATTACCTTGTGGAATCAAAACCTGTTGATGGGGTGTGGGAGGTGACCAAAATCGAGAGGGTGCACGACTGATAATTTTTCTCGAGCGAGATTGCACCGTCTCTCGACTCGTTCTTCGACTCGTCCGCCAAAGGCGGACTCGCTCAGCACTCGCTCCCACCTCGGCGGGCAGGCGAGAAAAGCGGTTACTTCTTCTTCCCCCATTTTCTTCCGGGACCGCGGGCGCGCTTTTTTACCAAGATCTCGATTGCTTCGTCACGGGTGAGAGTCTTCGGATCAAATTTCTTCCCAAGCGATGCGTTCGTTTTGCCATCGGTGACGTACGGCCCGTAGCGGCCGGTCTTCACCAGAATTTCTCCACTGCTCGTTGGATCAGCGCCAAGCTTCTGGATTGGTTCAGCCATTTGCTTCCGCTTCTCCGCTGCTTCTGCAATCAATGTTTCAGCCTCCTGAAGCGTCACATGTGTGGGATCGACCTCGGGCGGCAGCGTGACTGTCACTGTTCCCCACCGCAGATACGGACCAAAGCGGCCAAGATTTGCCGAGACATCCTGACCATCCTTTTCCCCGAGGATTCTTGGGAAGCTGAGGAGCGACAGCGCCTGCTCGAGCGTTGCCTCTTCCTTCACGATACCTTTCGGGAGTGATGCACTCTTCGGCTTATTCTTGGTGCCTTTGTAATCTTCCGGCCGACCAAGCTGCACGTAGTTGCCGAATCTTCCCGTGCGCACGATGACTTCGAATCCGGTCTTCGGATCGTTGCCAAGAATTGCTTCTTTGAGGACATCTTCCTTCTTTACTTCCTCCTTCTTTTTTTCGATGAGGGCGCTAAACGGTTTAAAAAATGAATCCATAAAGGGTACCCATTCCACTTTTCCCGTTGCGATTTCATCGAGCGAGTCCTCGACTTTGGCGGTGAATTTGAGGTCGACAATATCGGGGAAGTGCGCGATCAAAAGATCGGTGACCGTAAATGCGACGGTTTCTGGAATGAGCTGTCTTCCATCTTTCCGAATATAGCCGCGCTGTTGAACGGTACTGATCGTTGGAGCATAGGTGCTCGGACGGCCGATGCCTTCTTCTTCCAACTTCTTCACGAGTGAAGCCTCTGTGTAGCGAGCCGGCGGCTGAGTGAAGTGCTGCTCCGGCAGTATTCCGGTGCACGTGAGTTCCTGTCCCTCTGCAAGCTTGGGGAGGAATTTTTCACCTAAGCTCTGGGTATCATCCTCTTCTTCATACACCCTCAAATACCCATCAAATTCCACCGTCTGTCCCGTTGCGCGAAACATATACTCCGCGGCGGCAATATCGGCTCCCACGCGCTTCAATTCCGCTGCGGGCATTTGCGTTGCCATCGTTCGCTTCCAGATCAGCGTATAGAGTTTGAGTTGAGGATCATCGAGCACTCCGGCAAGACTTTCGGGCGTTCTGTGGAGCTCTGTTGGACGAATCGCTTCGTGGGCCTCTTGTGCATTTTTACTTTTCGTTTGGAACGTGCGGGGCTTGCTTAAAATATATTCGCGTCCAAAGAGTTTCTGAATCATCTCTTCGGAATCGGTGAGAGCCTTCGCGCTCAAATTCACGGAATCCGTACGCATGTAGGTGATGAGACCGGTCTGCCCCTCGCCCTTCCCAAGGTTCACGCCTTCGTAGAGTTGCTGGGCGACGACCATGGTTTGCTTTACCGAGAAGCCAAGTTTATTCGAAGCATCCTGCTGGAGAGTGGACGTTGTGTACGGAGGAGAAGGATTTTTCTGCACCTTCTTTTCTTCGATCTCGTGGACGGAAAACTTTTTCCCCTGCACCGCTTCGACTACGGCTGTTGCATCCTTCTCGTTGTCCGGTACGTACTTTTTTCCATTGAGCTTTGTGAGTGATGCTTGAAAAATTTCTTTACCACTCGTTTGCAGTTCCGCATCAATCGTCCAGTATTCATCTGATTTGAATGCTTGAATCTCCTTCTCGCGATCCACAATAATCCGCACGGCAACAGATTGCACGCGGCCTGCCGAAAGGCCTCGGTATACTTTCGCCCAGAGGAATGGCGAGAGCGTGTACCCCACCAAGCGATCGAGAATGCGCCGTGCTTGCTGCGCCTCTACGAGTTTTTGATCAATCGTGCGCGGGTTTCCTATCGCTGCTTCGATCGCTTCCTTCGTGATCTCGTGGAAGACGATGCGTTTGACGCTCTTATGTTCCTTCACCGGCACTTTGAGCGCGTGGAGAAGATGCCAACCGATTGCCTCCCCTTCGCGGTCTTCATCAGTCGCGATCCAGAGGTGCTCGGCAGTCTTCATCGCTTTCTGTAGATTTTTGATCACTGTTTTTTTCCCCTCGGGAATTTCGTAGGTCGGCTCGTAATTATTCTTCACATCGACGCTCAATTTTTTCTCCTGCAAATCGCGCACATGACCCATGCTTGCTTCCACGGCGAAATCCTTCCCAAGAAATTTTTTAATGGTTTTTGCCTTTGCAGGAGATTCCACAATGACGAGATTCGCTGGCACGTAAGAAAGTGAGTATGGAAGGTAGAACGAGTGGGGAGGGTAGGGTGGAGGGATTTTGTTTGTCAAAATTGCTGAACAGAAGAGTGAGGGAAAATGTGGAAAATTGGAGACATTCGATTTTCCTATCATTCAAATAAATATCAATAATCATGCTTTTCTCGACATTATAGACATTCCTCATTTCTTGAACAAATTTTGTGTTCAATAAATCTGTACTTTCATTCCTCAGCCTTTCCTTCGCTTCTGCAAGCCAAGAGTACTTTTCGAATGCCAAAGGAGGATTACACTGAATTCCGGTTTCTACCTCATTCCCCACATCTCTATGTCCAAACAGGATCTTATTGATCTCATCGCAAAGCGTGCTGGCATCACCAAGCGTGCAGCCGCAGATGCGCTCGAGACTCTTATGGGCACCATTACTTCCGAGCTCAAGAAGGGTAACCCGGTAACGCTCACAGGCTTCGGTACATTCCGCGTTTCACACCGTGCAGCTCGCATGGGTGTGAACCCACGCGATCCGAATCAGAGGATTTCGATCCCGGCGATGAAGGTTCCTGCATTCAAAGCAGGAAAGACTTTGAAGGACGCCATTCGTTAATCGCTGTTTTTGTAGTCATCAGAAACGCCCTCCATAAATCGAGGGCGTTTTTTATTGCTGAGTTCTTTGCTCGTTGAGCCACTGCGTGAATGCCAAGAGAAAACTTTTCCTGTTTTTCTCATTTTCTTCCGAGTGCGATGCAATCAATCGTTGTTTGTGATGTTCCAAACCTCCGTTGACAGGAAGCATTTCATCTCTCTTTCTATTCAAAAAAGTTATTGCAGGGTATGCTGAATGCACGTGAGTAAAGTCTGCCTCATCATCATCGATGGCTTCGGCGTTGCGCCTCCGGGTCCCGGGAATGCGCGGACACTCGCGGAGATGCCGACAATCAAAAAGATGGAGGAGGTGACGCCCAATTGCCTCATGGAGGCGGCGGAGAATGCTGTCGGTCTTCCCGTGGGACAACAGGGAGCATCCGAGCCCGGGCATATGACGATCGGTGCCGGGCGCGTTGTATGGCAGCCGCTCGAGGAAATTAATCGCACAATTCGATCGGGGGCTTTTTTCGAAAATGAGGTGCTTGTCGCTGCATGCGATCGTGCCAAGAAGAAAGATGTGCCACTGCACCTCATGGGCATCTATTCCACGGGCAATGTACATGGCTCCACAGAACACTGGCATGCCATGCTGAAACTTGCGAAAGATCGCGGGCTCAAGAAGGTTCTCCTCCACCTCTTTTCGGATGGTCGCGATGTTGCAGAGCAACACTTCTGCGTCGACTTTGATCTTTTAAAAGCAGAGATTTCCACGCTCGCCCTTGGTACGCTTGCATCACTCATTGGTCGCTGGTTTGCGATGGATCGTGATCTTCGGTTCGATACGCGGACGAAAGCAACATACGAACTCCTCACACAGGGAAAAGGAGAACTCTGTGATGATTTCTGCGATGGTGTGAGGGCGTGGTATGCGCAGGCTCCAAAGAGCGAAAAAACCGATCTCTATATCCGTCCGCTCAAAACATCGAAGTACCAACCGATGCGGGAGGACGATGTTGTTGTTGCAATCAATTTCCGCAAAGACAGGATGCTCCAGATTGTGAGCGCGCTTGCGGATGAAACATTCGACAAATTCAAGCGCCCTGTGCGGATCAAAGACGTGGTGTGCATGGGTCCGTATTCGGAACATTTACCGATCGCATTTCCACCGACTTCCGCAGTCAACAGTCTTGGCGAAGTTGTTTCGAATGCGGGGAAGAAGCAAGTGAGAATTTCGGAAACCGAAAAATACGTCCATGTGACATACTTCTTTAATCAACAGAGAATGGATCCATTCCCCGGCGAGGAACACATTCATGTGCGCACGCCCGATGTTCCCAATATGGCGGATGCGCCGGATATGGCGGCGAACGATGTCTGCGATGCTGTGATTAAAGTGGCGAAGAAAGGGGACAAAGATCTGATTGTTGTGAACTTTGCAAATCCAGATGTCGTGGGACACGGCGGGAGAATCGATGCAGCCGTTTCCGCGTGCGAAGCAGTTGATCGAAATCTTCTTCGTCTGCTCCCCGTTCTCCAAGAAGAGGGATACGACTGGATCATCACTGCGGATCACGGGAATGCGGAAGAAATGTACTACCCGGGGACAGATCTCATTTGTCCGAGCCATTCGAAGAACAAAGTGCAAACGTTTGTGCACTCGTCGCTTATCACCTCATCCGCTCAACTTGCATCATGTACTGGTCTCAAAGACATCGCTCCGCTCATTCTCCGGATGATGGAGATTCCAGTCCCAAAAGAAATGAAGGGATGATGATGACGTGTTCTACTCGGATGAAGAAGATGCAGAGTTTCCTTTTTGTGAAAACGGTCCCCATTCTAATTGTTCGAGAAGGAGGAAAAGTTTGTAGAGCGATTCTCGCGTGCCAGTGAATTCCATTACTCCATCCAATTGTGCAGCAATTTCTACAGCATGAGCGCCCATAAAACTCCAAATTTGATTTCGACGGTTTAAAAGTGATGCGGTCATAATAAGATTTTCGAGGGGTCTTTTCGCGTCATCATTTGATACAAGGGTAGGATGAATCGACATGCACCTATCCATTCTCGCGCCCAATTCTTCTGCCGTCATGATAACGGTCCTCATGCGGAACTGATTTTCCATGCCATGAGTATGCCCTTCATTTTGGTGGGTTCAAGCGTGAAGATCCTCACTTTATCCGCTATTCTGCTTGTTGCATGGAAGATATTACCTACCGCTCACAGAGGTTCTACGATGATTGCGCCAATCATACAGATGCCCATGTGCACCTCATCATGATTGCAACGAAGCCGGATATCATCAAACAAATCCCACTCTACAAAGAACTCAAAAAGCGCGGGGCGTGCGTTCTCCTCGGCCACACAGGTCAGCACTACGATGAAAACTTAAGCGGAGGAATGTTGAAAGAATTCGGCGTGGAGCCGGATTTTAATTTGAATGTGCGCGGGCACATGCACGAAGTTGTCTCGCAGATCATCGGACGCCTTGGGCATATCATCGCCGAGCTCAAAGCTCGCGGCAAAATTGTCATTCCGTATGTCCATGGCGATACAACAACGGCGATGGCGGCAAGTAATGCCGGCTACTGCCATCAATGTGCATCAGTCCATGTGGAGGCGGGGATTAGGACACTGACGCCGGATTACAGCGAGTGGAAAAAAGTGATGTCCTCGCGACGTGCTTCGACTTCGTCCTCGGCTCATGCCTCGGACTTCGCTCAGCATGACGTAGTAGAGCTCGGCGACTTGTGGAGGACATTCCTCATGGATCGGAAGAACTGGACGCGTGGGTCACTCGAGCCTTATCCCGAGCAATTTAATACGCGTTGCAGTGAGTGCGCGACGGGCATCCATTTTGCACCGGTAGAACTCGATCGAGAGTTTCTGCTTGCGGAGGGGTTTCCAGAGGATCGCATTTTTGTCGTTGGAAATTCCGTTGCCGATGCCATGGAGGAAGCGATGAGTCGTATCGATCAATCAACGGTGTTTGATCGGTATCCCATACTCAAGGACGGCGACTTTGTACGATTCTGCATCCACCGCCGAGAGAACTGCACAGATCAAAAGAGATTCATGGCGATCTATGGCGCTATGAAGATGCTCATCGAAGAGGGGAGAAAAGTTCTCCTCATCAACATGAATCAAACGAAGATGGCATTCGAACGCTTTGGGCTCACCACCGAAATCGAAATGCTTGCTAAAAAATATCCACACTTTATTCTCTCGGATGTGTGGCCGGAGTACGTGGATGTTATTGCTGCAATGAGCAGAGCCGCCGTGTGCGCAACGGATAGCGGATCGATGCAGGAAGAAATGAATGCACTTGGCATTCCCTGCGTGACGCTCCGCTTTGGATCGGATCGATCGGAGAGTATTCTCGGTGGAGGCAACCTCATCGCGCCGCCGGTCGATTCCACCGCAATCGCGAATATTATCAAATACGCGTGGGGGAATGAGGCCATGAAGAAAGCGCCGAAGATTTATGGCAACGACGTGAGCAAGAAATCGATCGATATTGTGATGAAGGTGCTTGAAAGTGGGGAAGTGTATAGGACGGAGGAGGGGAGATTGAATGTGGGCTAGGGTTGGGGCTAGGAATTGTGTGACACTGTGACACGCTATACTTTCGTTGTGCTCCGCAAACTACGTCATCATTTCCTCCTGATCCTCTTCGTCCTCCTCCCGCTCCATGCACTCTTTGTGACAGTGGGAACTCGGTTGATCGAAGGATACGGCCATGCGCCGATGCCACTTCTTGCAATCTGGAAGGAGGTGCTTATTGCGTTCATTTTTCTCGTTGGCATTGTTGAGCTTGCGATGGCAGATTGGAAGAGTGTTCTCATAATGATCAAGGGTGGACGATGGAAGTTTCGTCTCGATGCACCGACGTGGTGCATTCTTGGTCTGCTCGCTGTTGCCATTATTCTTTTCATCAATGGCGCGCCATCGTCACTCACACAATTTGTGTTTGGGTTTAAGTATGATTTTATTCCGCTCATTTTTTTCCTCCTCCTCGCGTGGCTCCCATGGGATCAGGATTTTTTAGAGAAGAGAATGTATCCAGCTGTATTCATCATCGGAGGAATTGTTGCTGCGTATGGTATTCTTACATTTTTCCTCCCGCAGGGATTCTTCACGACACTCGGCTACAGCGATGCGCATTCCATCTATGCGCCGGGCTCATCCCTTTCCGCATTTCAGCATATCTCGAATACCGGCATTCGTCGCATCCAGTCCACGTTTTCCGGACCGAATCAATTTGGATTATGGCTGCTGATACCTTGGAGTGTGGGACTATGTGTCATGCTGAGCGAAGGCGCGCTGTACCGCCCTTCGTCTTCGCCGTCGCTTCGCTCCGGCTTCGCTCAGGATGACACAGCGCGCCGAAGACGAAACATTCCATTCCTTCTTCTCATCGCATTCGCCCTCCTTCTCACTTTCTCCCGCTCCGCATGGATTGCTGCATTTGTGATCACGGTCATTGCGATCAGTGTGAATATTCACGGAAAGCGGAGAATGCACATATTGATGACACTTTTTTCCATTGTGATACTCGCGATTATCACTCTCATGGCTACGATGCCATCACTTATCGAGCGCAGTATTTCGAATCGCCATCATATCGAGCGCGTACGAGAGGGGATCGTGACCATGATTCAGAATCCACTCGGGTTTGGTCTTGGTTCTGCTGGTCCTGCGAGTAATAGAGTCAGTGATACATGCTTGTACTTTGATGAAGGAGCGGATACAAGCTGGGCGAAGGATCGGTCTGATCTCTGTCTTTTTATTGGCCGCACCCAGGTTCAGCCAACCATTGATCAAAAAGAGTGTCATTGTCCGCTTCTCCCGGAAAATTGGTACATTCAAATCGGTCTCGAACTTGGGATTCTTGGTTTTGCGCTCTTTCTTGCGCTCTGCTTCATAATTCTCAAACGGCTTTCCATCATCAATGTTTCACCGGCTTTTCTTGCATTTTTGGGAATCAGCATCGCGTCGCTCTTCCTCCATGCGTGGGAAGATTCGGCTGTGGCATATACAGTGTGGGGATTGGTGGGTGTTTTGCTTTCCTCGAGCGAGTCCGTCGCGACGGACGAGTCGAGAGGCCTCTCGACTCATTCATCCTCACTCCGTTCGGATTCATTCGCTCGAGGAAAGCCATAATGCAACGCATCCGCCTCATCACCGTTGGCACGCTCAAAACCTCATGGGTTCGTGATGGCTGCAGCGATTATCGTAAGCGATTCTCCCCGATGGCCATGTTCGATGTGGAAGAGCTCCCTGCAAGCAAAGAAAACAGACCCGAGCGACAGGTACGCGAAGAATCCGATCGTCTGCTCAAATCATTTGGCGGCGAGGATGTCCTCGTTCTCCTCGATGAGCATGGGAAAGATTTAACGACCGATGCCTTTGCAGAGTTTTTGGTGGAGCACAAAGATTTCGGTCGCTCTGTGACATTCGTGATCGGTGGTGCGTATGGATTTGATGAGAGAGTGCGCGAGAAGGCAGATCTCCTCCTTCGGCTCTCCTCCATGACCTTGCCGCACGAACTCTGCCGACTCATCTTCTTCGAGGCGCTCTACAGGGCTTTGGATAGAGGAAGAGGAGGAAAGTATCATCACGAGTAACCCTTCATAAAAAGAGGCAAATATGGTATAATTCTTATCGAAAACACATCCAAACAAATCCATGCGCGAACACAGACTCATTTTCGAAGATGTGCCAGCGGAAGGGCTTCCTGCGTCGCTTTCGGCGAAGATCAGAAAGATGGGTACGCCGGAATGGAAGGATGAGGTGAAGACCGAAGTGCGGCAGGAACTTTCGGAGCTCAAAGAAAAAGTACAACTTGATGAGGCGAAGAAACTCACCATCGAAACATTCGAAAAACTTCCCGATGCCGAGAAGGTAAAGGCCGAAGCGGAAAAACGAGTCATGGTGGAAGTCATCGACACGAGATTAAAGGTGATGGAAGCGATGAGCGGAGCATCGGAAGGTCCTTCCGGCATTCCCGGTCCGATACGAGAGCAGCTTCAATTGGGTCTTACGAAGGCCGTGGCAGGAGCCACGGGGCTTGAGGGAGTCAGCAAAATCCTTAAAATTACTCCCGAAGACGGTGCGAAGGAAATTTTGCGATTAGCTGATATCGCGTGGAATAAAATCATTGCCCGCATGTACGGTGCCATTGGAAAAATTCCGTACATTGGTGATTCATTTAAAGATCAAGCGGAATCCGCACGCGAATCCATTGCCATGCTCGAAATGCAGGGGGGATTTTTTATGCTCGTGCGCGAGATGCGAACAAAGAAACGCGAGATCAGTATCACATGGAAACAGGAGTTATGGCCAAAATGGAAAGAGGCGCAGCAAAAATCGGGAAAAACCCCAAAGGAATTTGCCAAGGATACTGCGAAGAAATATGTGGAGGCAAATCCCGCGCTCACAGGAGAAATTGCCATGAGTGATATTCCGCTCCCCAGCGTCACTCCCGCTCCGGGGACGCCGGAAGCAGCGAAGCCCGCGGTATCCGATGCTGCAAAACCCGCTGATGCAAAAAACGAATCCACAGTTACTCCGGAATCACTTGCAGCGCTCAAGAAGGATCACGACATTGATTCTCTGTGGGGAGAAACGCATCGCGTCGTTCCTGCAAGCGGCGTGCGTATGAAGTTGGTTCCCGTAGATAAAGAATACTGCCGCATACAGAATGGTAAGATTTTCTTCGAGGGAAAATCGAATGATAAAACATTTTCCATCGTGGATATGCCGGAAAACACACAAGTGCTCTTTCGCGCAAAAGCAGGGGATGGGTTGGAATCAACACTGATGCTCCGCCTGAACGATGCAGCCTCCGCCTCCATCACTTTGCGGGAGATCAAAACCATGAAGGATAAAGTCTCGCTTTCGCTTGGTGATCGCGTCATTTCCATTGTTCCTGCAAAGCGCGGCTTCTTCTCGTAAATCTTTTACTCTGCATTTTTCTCCATGTACTTGCATCACTCATCTCCGGAATCATTCTCCCCGCGCGAAGCGCGGCTCATCTTTAGAGATGTCGAGAAGCCTGAGGAAAAACCGAAGGAGACGAACATGTTGCTCAATTTTCTTAAAGGATCTTTGAAGACGGTGTTGCCGTTGCCGGTGCAAGTCGCAATCGATGTAAACACGCCACTCGAAGATCTCAAAGCGATGACAGCTGCACGAGCAAAGGAGAAAGCGGAGAAGGAGAAAAATAAGGAGAAGAAAACGGCAGAAGAAAAATGCAATGAGGTTGTTGAAGATGCAACGAAGCCTCCAGAAGAAAAGACGAAGGAAGTACCGGCAAAGATAGAGGAGGAGGGATTTATTAAGCAAAACGTCGAAAAAGTGAAGAACTGGGTGACAGGTTTGTCTGTGGGAAAATTGGCAGTGTATGGCACGCTGACCGTCGGCGGTCTTGGAATTTTGTACTACCTCTTTAATCGTAAAAACGGAGCATCGGGGAAAAGTAATCTTTTAAGAAACGTTCTCCTTGCCATTCCTGTTGTCGGTCTTGGGTATTACTTGTGGCTTAAGGTCAGGGGAATCGTAGGTGTGAGCAGCGAAGCAGCTAAGTTTGCGAGTGATCCTGTAAAATATCTTTATGAAAAATTGTCAGGTGCTGATCCAAAATCTGGGGATGATCCGAAAAAGAAATCAGTTTCCACGCAGATCATTGATGAGTTCTATGATTGGATGGGATGGAAAAAGAAAGAAAGAACAACAATGGAGAGAACCTTGGAAAGCGCAGGTGCTGCCGGCCAAAGTATCAATGCCGGACTCAAAGGCGCGAAGGATAGAATTGCGAATACCTTTGGAGATGATGTAGAGGGTCTGAATCAGGCTTTGGATGATTGTGGAAGCAATGTTGATGACATTATCGAGACGTGTGTGGAACATGGATTATGGATCGTTATTGTCGATGGCATCGCCTACATCGGTAAATCTGGCGTCACGGTTGTTTGGGATGATGTAAAACTCGTTGGAACAGCCCTTGGGGCGCTTGTTGGCCTTAGCGATCGTAATGACCTTATCTCCGTATACATAGAGGGCACTGTTGCGTATGCCTCAAGTTTTGCAGCCTTGGATTTTATCACGAGGATCCCAAAGCACGGAATCACAGGCTCTGCACTGCGTGCTGTTGGAACGACGATCACGTGGCCATATCAGGTGGTAAAGAAAGGCGTTGTGACATACGGATTTTTAAAGGCCACAAAAGACAATGTCGAAGTGATCCCCGTCTACACGAAATCATTAGTACATCATCCTCTTTTTTATGCGCGACGCACGAAGAATTTTCTCATCCATAACTGGGTGACACATGGTATTGCTCGTCGCCTGACGGGTGGCAATGGACTTCAATGGTCGGAAGAGGCAATTGATGCTCTCAATGAGGAATGGAAAGGAATGGAATCACTCTATAGTGATGCAACGGCCAAGAAAGCGGGGACGAAGCTTAAGGAATCTTTGAAGGCGAATATGAATAAAATTGAACAAGAAATTAAAAAGGCGCTCCTTGATTTCTATAAAACTTCCAATGGAAAAATGCCAGCATTTGCTCGCAGAAACCCCGCACTCGCACTTCAAATCAAAGAAGGCAATATTAGCGATCTCAATCTAAAAAATGCTCTTTCTGGAATGGGTGTGACGGAGGAAGCGGCAGGCGGAGCTGCCACTGCAGAATCTGTGGGGAAGTCGGCGCGCGCTGGAGTGTCGGATGCCACCAAGACGTGGGATGCCGCTGCTGATGCCGCCAAAGCTGCTGAAACACCACCACCTGCTGCGGCAGTAGAAGTAGTGGATGAAGTCTTTGATCCACAAACTGGAAGATTTGTATCTCCTGAAACAGCGAAACCTCTTAGTGAGGTGAAAGCTCCTGCCGCAGCTGTAGAATCGGCGTTCTATGATCCTACGACTGGAAGATACACGACTGCACAGGAGGTAGCTGATCTCAATAAGATGCTGGAAGCGGATTCTGCGATCACCGCGGAAGTTGTTCTCGAAGCCGAAGTGCTTCCAGAATCAAAGCCTGCTTCCTCTGCGACTCCGCCGGAGAGGCCGGGTGTTCTACCGATGGAGGGAGAGCCTCCGCGACCCGCCACATCTTCTCCTCGCAAGTCTCGTTCTGTCGGATCAACGCCATCCCGCAATCCCACTCCATCACCACGGACGAAACCTGATCCTCGGTGGCGTGGAGGAGATTTTTCCGATGTTGCAGCGAGTGCTCGTGGTACGGAGATTCCTCGGACGGATGGAACGGGAGCACTCAAGACGAATGTTATTCCGGATGCACCGCCTCTGCCGCCTCGCACACTTGGTGTTGTTGGTGCGGATGGTGCTGTTCGAGACTATACGGTAGGAGCATCGGGTGCCATGGTCGAGCATGTATCGGACTTGAGTCGCGTGCCTGCAGAGCATCGTGAGATTTTTACAGCCGTACTTGTGGAAGCAAAAGCTTCCGGCAGTGATGATGCAGTGCGGATGCTCAGTCACATCGAAGACACAAAAGATTGGTCGAAACTTGCAGAGATTGCAGGCGAAGGGGGCGATGCGGCAAAAACTGTTCAGAAGCTCTCTGCCATCGGCAAAGTCGCACGAGCGCTGGATGTCCTCGGTATTGTGGGAGATGCAGCCTCCATCGCGTTTGCAGGATACGAGGCATACCAAACACACCAGCTTATTGCTCGAACGCCAGAGAGCAGCACGGAACTGCGTGGAAAATATGAGGAACGGTACTACTACCTTGCTGCCGAAGCCGGAGTGGGAGGTGTTGGTCTTGTTGCCGGTGTTGTGGGGCTTACAGCGACAGGAGCGGCAGCAGCGGTTGCAACACCTGTCATGCTCCTGACTCTTCCTGTTTCTGCGTCTATCGCTGCGCTTTACCAAAAGCATAAGTTCGAGGAAGGGCTTGTGCACAGTGTGGAAGATTGGAAGCGCGAACTTGATCCCGAGGAATCGCTTGTCGATATCCGCGAGCTTGAATTTGGAGAGGTGGTCGGACAGGAGACGCGCATCATCCTCAAAAATAATAACTGGGTGCCGCTGGCGCTTTCGACCGGTATGCCCTTCCTCGATCTCGCACTTCAGCCTGTTCGGGATAAGATCTATCGTTGGAAGTCGGAGGAAACAAGAAGCATGCAGCAGACGGAAATTGATTACATGCATCTAAAGAGAATACGGGCAATTGTGGATGAGAGCGGCATGATCAAAGTGCCGGTCACTGTCCGCGATCCAAATGGCGCCGAGCGTCCGCTCAATACGGCCGAAGTGATGTACTACGATAATTGCAAGCGCGTGTACGAAGAGGCGAAGACCAAATACCTCTGGGAGAACGGAAAAGAAGTGCTTTTACCGGGGGGCAAACAAGAGCAGCTTGGTTTCCTCTTAAGCCAAGCCGAGGAATATGCCGTACTGCAACACAATAAGTTTGCAATCGAAAATGTGCATACGATTGTCCTCGATCGATCGAAGCAGAAATCGAAAATGGAATCCAGTCCGGATGAAGCGCTTCCGCTTAAAGACCAAGCGAAGGAGCACGAAGTGCAGGAAGAAAAAAAGATGCTTGCTGGCATGCTTGCAATAGCGAGTGCCGCGATGGAATCAGGAGATGCTTCTGGTGGCAACGAACTCCTCAGGCAGCAGATGATCACGTATTTGCATCGGAAGAGCCTGCCGCATGTTCTCTCGTTCCGTGTGAAGACCCGTGAAACAAATTTTGTCGCAGGGTTGGATGGCGATCGTGGAAAGTGGACGGAGCTCCATACGCTTGCGGCACTCGATCCGCTTATTGCGAAAGAGTCGAACGCTTTTGCGAAGTCCGTTATGGATGCAGCGTCATCCGCAGGATCAAAAGGGGCGAATATTATCGAAGGCTTGTGGAATCGCCTCAAAGAAGGGGAGATGTCGATCATGACATCCCTCAGTAGCCCCGCTGCACGGTTCGAAGAACTTTCGAGCGACGTAGAACGCCTTGCGCTTATTAAGGAATACCAGAAGAAGCAGGAAGAGCTTGTGGAAGCGCTCCAAAACATAGAGTCGTTGCGTGCAGATGTGGCAAAAGCTGCAAAAACACCGATCACTGGTGGTCGCTATGCATATCTCCAAGGTCAAAGGCGAGACGAGAATAAGGAAAAGCTCGCGCGCTACGAGAAGATTCTCGTAGAGCACCCCGTGTGGATCGAGAAGCATCCGCTTTAATCTCAGCGTATTGCGTGTGAGGCTTGGTATGCTGTCTTCATGCCTTTCAGTTATTCCCAGCTCTCTGCGTTTCGCAGTTGCCCACGTAAGTTCGAGTACGAGTTCATCAAAAAACTCAAAGCTCCGCTAACGCCGGAGGGATGTTTTGGGGTGAGTATGCATTCGTGCCTTTCAAAATGGGGGAAAATTGAACAAGCGGTAAGCGAAGAGCGATTAGCGATTAATAGCCAAACGACCTTGTTTGAAGAGAGCGGTGTTCAGTCTGCTCACTGCGTCCTGCTTTCCGCTCACCGCTTACATGAATTGTGGCGTGAATCCTTCGTCATCGCCGGCTACGATTCCACAGTTGCTGTGGATTTTGATCGTGCGCGTGGCGAGAGGCTGCTCGTAAAATTCTTTGAGTGGTGGAAGCGAGAGGGGAGGAAGGTCGTAGCGGTGGAGAAGGGATTTAAAATGGCAATCGATCATGATGACAATAATGTCATCACAGGAAGGTTTGATCGTATCGAAGAGCTTCCCGATAGCACTCTCCGTATCATCGATTTTAAAACGGGTAGTATGCGTTCTCAGTCCGAGGTCGATCAAGATCTGCAACTCAGCGTGTATGCGATCGCAGCGGAGCAAGCGTTTGGCAAAAAGGTGAGCGAGCTCACGATGCTCTTTCTTGTGGAGGAAGGTCTTGTCGAAGTGACGACAACGCGCGGAGAAGGGGAGCTTCATACCGCTGCAAAATCGATCAGTCTCCTCACTGAGCGGATTTCTTCGAAAGACTACGCTCCTACGCCAAGTCGTGAGAAATGCAGGATATGTCCGTTTCGGCGGATTTGCGATGCTTCGGCTGCGCGATGAATTAATTTGATGCCACACAAAACTTTTCTCGAGCGATCCATATCACATGTGACCGACGATGGAGGTAATGTATGTAAGTGACGGGCAGTCGAGAGACTTGTCATTTACTCCCATTCTCCAGTAATGAGTTTCCTTTTTTTCTCCTGACTCCAGTCTTTCACTTGCTTCTCCTTGTCACGAGCTTCAAAGATACTTTGAAATTCTTTTACAAAGGCAAGTTTTTTTGGTGGATATTTCCGTGTGTAGGTACATCCCATCCCATCACAGTGCTCTTTCCATCGCTTTTCTATATTCGATGTCGATCCTGTGTAGTATTTTCCATTACTACATTCGATGATGTAGAGGTAATAGGGTCCAGTGGACATAAGGAATGCAGTGTACCATCGGTTTGTCTCTCGACTCGTTCATCCGCCAAAGGCGGATTCACTCGCTCGAGAAAAGTGTCATTTATGGTGGACATTTGTTCACCATGTGCTACACTGCGCGCCATGACCTATATTTTTAGTGCCCTCATTCTTGCAGCACTTGCTTTCCTCATTTGGAAACAATCCCAAACGACAGAAGGAGGAGTCAATCGCGAGATTGGCAGACTCCAATCACAGATCGAGGAGGTAAAGAAGGAAAAAGATGAACTCGCGGGCAATGGCAAGCAGCTCTTTTCTCGATTCAAAGATTTGGAGGCAGAGCATAAATCCCTGCAACGCGAGCGCGATGAGAAAAGTAGCGCACTCCACCGCTACGAAGAATCCGAGGAGCGTCGCCGCCGCGAGCATGATGATCAACTCCAAAAGCTCCATCGCGCGGAGAAGAGTTTTGAGGATGAAAAGATGCGCATTCGCCACGACGATGAAGAACGCTTACAAAAAATGCTTGAGGAGCGTGATCGCCTGTGGAACGATCATGAGCAAAACGTGCTTGCGTCACTCATCGATCTTTGTAAAAAGCCGGAAACCTCTTTCGCATGGTTTGATAATAAAAATCTTCCCGATGGGTTTGATGGCAGCGTGAAGCCTGATTTTATGATTGCGTTCCTCAAGCAGTACATCGTGTTCGATGCCAAGGTGAGCCGTTCCGATAACTTCCAAAATTATATTTCGACGAATGTGAAGAAGACTGCCGAGAAGTACAAGGGGAACGTCTCCATCTATCCGACCGTATTCTTCGTCGTTCCAACGGATGCGATCAGCGAACTCAAAAAACTGTCATTCACCGAGAATGGACTAACGTTCTACGTGATTTCCCCCGAGAGCCTTGAGCCGATCCTCGCATCACTGAAGAAAATTACAACCTATGAATTTGCCGAACAGCTTGATCCGCAAGAGCGCGAGAAGATCATCCATCTTGTGGCATCGCTCGACTACCACATCAGTGAGCGCAACGCATTCGATGTTTTGATGGCGCAGCGCGGCTCTGCGGTGCTTTACGATGCCAAAAAGCTCTATCCGGAGATTTCCGATGAAGTACATCGCGAGAAGGAGAAAATGCGGCTCCCAAACTTTCGGCCATCTGATCTCAAGCGCTTGATTGCCAATATCGACGAGCGCGATCGTGAAATCGAGGATTTAACAGCACCAAAACCAGAAGTGAGCAAGCGCGATATGAAGCGGATGCAGGAGGCGCTCCTTGATGTATAGGAGCTGCTTCTTTGCACATTGGTTTCAATCAATTTAGTTTGACTGAGTATTCCACGCACGATCGAGGTACTCCTCGACGCATCGGTTGGTATTAAAGTATCCGATGAGTCCGATTGCGCGCTTCATCCTCCGAATCCAGCGCGTTCTCCCTTCGTACTCGTACTCTGGAATGATTTGGTACTGGAGTTCGGTATAAATATCTTCTGCATCAATTTTCCTGTGTTCGGATGAATCGTGCGCAGGGGCAAGCGGACCGATGCGCCAGCCGGCTTCTGGATCCTGTTCGTACGCTTCGATCCACCATCCGTCGAGCGTGCTCAAATTCATCACTCCGTTCAGACATGCTTTCATACCGGAGGTACCCGAGGCTTCATGCAGACGCATGGGAGTATTGAGCCAGATATCCGCCCCCTGCACGAGGAGCTTCGCAAGATCGGGATTGTAGTTTGGCAGGTACACGATGCGCAGAACACCTTTGAGGTGCTGCGATCGCTCGATCATTCGCTGAATCACTTCCTGTGCAAAGCGATCGGCAGGGTGTGCGTTCCCGGCGTGGATGATTTGCACCTTGCCTTGGCAGACCTCGCGCAGGCGATCCAGGTTTTCGTAGAGGAGCTCGGGACGCTTGTAGCTCACGATGCGGCGTGCGGAGGCAATGGTGAGGATTTCGGGATTAAAAGGAATGGCCGTGTGTTTATTTACTTCATCTATCAAGCGCTTCTTCGCGCTCATGTGTGCCTTCCACAATTCTGCATCAGGGATTTTGCGGCAGTGTGCTGCAAGAACGAGCGGATCCTCCCTCCATCCCTTCGTGTGTGCATCAAAGAGCGTTGCCATTTCGGGCGATACCCATGTTGTGTGGTGTATGCCGTTGGTGATGGCATCGATTGCTTCCCCCGGAAACATTTTGCGGGAGACTTCCCCATGCACTTGCGACACGCCGCACGTGTAATGGCTTAAGTGCATCGCAAGCTGTGTCATACCGAGGCGATCCTGACCTGCGAGATTTTTAATGTGCCACGGCAGAATATCGCCGCATATTCTCCATGCGAGGTCGTAATCAAAATAATCGTGTCCTGCTGCAATCGGGGTGTGCGTCGTGAATGCGCAGGATTTCCGTACATTCTCATCCTTAAAATCCCGCTCGCGTAAAAGTTCCAGCGTAAGAAAAGCCGCATGTCCTTCGTTCATGTGGTAGGTGCCGACATCATCTGATCCATAGCCGAGTGCGCGCAACATTTTTACGCCGCCGATGCCAAGGACGAGTTCTTGTTTCAACCTCATGGCGCCATCGCCGCCGTAAAGGTGCTCGGTGATGGCGCGGTCTTCCGGTGCATTTTCCGAAAGGTTTGTGTCGAGGAAGATGATGGGGATATTTTTTAGTGCATATCGCCATCCACCAATCACAACGTTTCTTCCTTCGATCTTTACCACGACTTTCTCCTGTAGCTGCTCCATAGAGCCGGACGGGTCCCATGTGATATCTTCGTACGCCTGCGTTCCATTCTGATTGATCTTCTGGCGCATGTAGCCGTGTTGCCAACAGATCGTCATACCAAGCGCCGGCACATGCATATCCGCGCATGATCGCATGATATCCGCAGCGAGCATGCCAAGACCCCCTGCGTAGGTTGGAATATCACTCTCGAGGCCGATTTCCATCGTAAAGTATGCGACGCGGAGAGCCGTTGGGTTCGGTTTGTGCATTCTAGGTATTATATCATAAATACGGGGCTAGGGCTTGGGCTAGGGCTTGAACTAAATGCAATGGCCTCGGTCCAGTTTATATATGTGTCCCTAACCCCAGCTCTAGCACCAGCCCTCATTTCCGCTACCATAGGCTTCCTATGAAGCTCACCCAAGCGATTCTCCCGCTTGCAGGACTTGGCACTCGGTTTCTGCCATGGACCAAGGTCATGCCGAAGGAAATGTTGCCGATCGGCAATAAGCCGATTGTGGCGCTGCTTGTGGATGAATGTATTTCGGCCGGCATCACCGATATCTGTTTTGTCATCAGTAAAGGCAAAGAGGCTATTGCGGAATACTTTTATGAAGATAGCGCACTGGAAGAGGAGCTTGCCCGTCGCGGCAAGATCCATTTGCTGGAGGAGTTGACTCGCTACAATTCCATCAATTTTCATGTGGTGTATCAGGAAGAACAATTGGGAGATGGACATGCCATTCTCCAAGCCCGTGACTGGGTGGAATCGGATCATGTTGCCGTTCTCTTTGGCGATGATCTGATCGTTCATCAGACGCCGGGTCTCGTGCAACTGAAAGATCATAGTGCGATCGGTGCCATACTTTGCTTGGAGGATATTCCGCACGAAAAAGTATCGTCCTATGGCATTGCGGATGTGGAACCATCGGACAACCGTTTGAAAATTATTCGAGGATTGGTCGAGAAACCATTGCCCGAAAATGCGCCAAGTACGTTTGGCATTGTGGGTCGTTATATTCTGCCGCGGAACATATTCGATTCGCTTGCCGCCATTGGCACTTCCCATGGAGGCGAAGTGCGGATTATCGATGGATTGGTTGCATCGCTTGGGAAGACACCCGTCTGCGGTTACCTTTTCGAAGGAAAGCGATACGACACAGGGACTCCTGCAGGATACCGGGAAGCGGTGATGGCGCTTGGATGAGTGGGGTGGGGTGGTTTAGAGGTTTGGAGGTAGAGGGGTTCTGAAGTTTGATTGGAGCATAGAGTATGCAATGGAATCTTAAGAATTCCGCATTTTTCATTTTTTCTCTTCTTTTCTTGCATCCCTTTCATCAGCAGCCTACGCTAATACGCATGTCATTCGATGACCAAGCCGTGCGCATTCTGGAGGAGGCGGAGAAGTTAAAGCTCGGTTGCCAGCATGAGGAATCAATTTCCTTGCTCGAGGGATTATTGCTTAATGATCCTGCAAATATTGCCGCACTCGAAGAACTTGCGGATAACGAACTCTCACTCGAGCGCTATGATCGTGCGGAGAAAGCAGCAAAACAGGCCGTGGCTCTCGATCCGCAAAGTTACATGGGACATTACATCTTGGGATTCGTTGCCTCGGTCAGGAAGGAATGGGTTCTGGCCGAACCCGCACTGAAGAAAGCGAATGAGTTAAAGCCGAGCAATGCGGAGATCCTTCGTTGCCTCGGGTGGGTTTTGTTTTGTAAAGGAGAGAAGGTGCAGGGAATCGTCACGCTCGAGCGGGCGCTCAATTTGGATTCCGAGAGCACGCTGTGCCTATGCGATCTTGGCATGTGCTACATGGAGGCGAAAAATATGAATAAAGCCTATTCGCTTTTCGAACGCGTACTTGATTTTGAGCCGGAGAATGAACGCGCGAAAGATTGTTTGGAGAAGATGAGGCGAATACGAGGAATAGAACAGAAGGCGATCTAATGCGGCTTCGTTCGCCTGGCTGTGCCGTGGTATTCTTTCGCTGTGCCAGCCATTCTCTCAGCCATGTTGCGGTCCGACATGGGGCATTCCAAACGAATGCTCCGCGAAATTTTTCCGCGGCGTCATATAAATATAAGAGCAACTCAAACCACTCGCGTTGCGTTTTTCGGATCGATTCTTTTTGTTGCAGGCCTCCTCACGATTTTCCATGTCGCGCTCGCGATGAGAACGCACAGTGAAGATGCGGTTCGGTCACTTCACCGTACTCCGTTTGTGGTTGCGCTTGATTCTGGAATAACTTCCGAACAAAAGCAGATGTTCCTGCAAGCGCTGCTTTCGTTGCCGCATATTCATACTGTGAATGCCCGCTCCAGTATTGAGCCGAGCGCAGGCGGGTCTGTCGATAGCGCTACCGATCAGGTGGAAATTTCTCTTCGCTCGCTTGCGGATTTCGATACGGTATTTTCGTTCCTCCAACGGCCAGAACTTCGTGATATTCTTGTTCCCTCCGCACTCTCTCTTCTTCCTGCACTGCGCGTTGCAACCGAGGATCGCATGATGTATGCGAATCGTACGGCGGACTTTGCATCATTTATTGCATTTGGGACATTGCTCCTTACTCCGCTTTTTCTCCTCTTCCACATTGCGCGACGGCAGTGCGTGAACGAGAGCAGGCTCCTGCAACTTTTTGGCGCTGGTATGCGCACGGCACTTGTTCCATGCATGCGCGAGGGCGCACGCATTCTCCTTCCTGCGTGGATCTGTGCCATCATCGGTGCGGGGGTGGCAATGATCGCACTCGGCATGGCGTTGCCGACCGCAACCGATTTTTTTATTGCTATTATCGCTGAGGCTGTCTTGTTTTGCGCGCTCCTCATTCTTGTTGCTGCCTCCACTCTGCATCCATTATTCCGTACGAGCGCGATATGAGTCGCATTCGTACGACCGATGCGCTGGTTTTGAAGGCATACGATATCGGCGATGCGGATAGATTCTGCGTCCTCCTCACGAAAACCGACGGACGCATGACTGCCATTGCCAAGGGATCCCGCAAGGCGCAGAGCAAGCTCGCGGGAGCTTTGCAATCTTTTCGGCATCTTCGTGTTGATCTTGCAGAGCACTCCTCCGGTTTTTACGTTCGCTCTGCCCAGTGCGTGGAATCCTTCGATTCTATTCGTTCGGATTTGCGATGCTTTTCTTTGGCGAACCGCGGAGCCGAACTCCTGCTTCATTTTTTGCATGACACGCAACCTCAGGAATCAATCTTTACTCTTGCGTTGGATTTTTTTGCGGAGTGCCATTCTGGTGCGACCGAGATTCTACTTCCAACGTTCCAAGTGATGCTTTTTAAGGAACTTGGTCTTTTGCCATCTTTTGTCGATGCATCCCATTCGCCGGCATTTTATGCGTATGTTACTGCACCGTGCTCGTTCAAAGATCGAGCGGCGATGCAGCTTGATGATACAGAGAAGCAAACGCTCTTCCGCGTGTGCGACTCGCTGCTCTGCGATCACCTCTCCTATCCGTTAAAAGCGCCGGCTGCGCTTAACGCCGTATTCTGATTCTTGGTCCTGTTCTCCCATCGCGTGGAAGGGTGATCGTGGTTTCTTCGCTCAGACGAATTACATTCTTCTCCGGCGTTTTCACAATGCCGGGAGGAGATGCACCCATGCCGATTTCCTCGTAGTACGGACGAGCCTCGTAGTACGACGCGAATTGCTCCGGTTCCGCATCCATGCCTTCATCTGTAATGATTCTGTACCACATTGCTTTCATGCCGGGAACGCGTTTGCTCAGCACTCGTGATTCGCCGAGCGGTAGTTCTGTCGTGTATTCAATGCGATCCGGCGGAGGGGCAATCGGATCCCATGTAAACGGTCCAACGAGTTCGACACTCCGTTCTTTCGGCTTTGTTCCGTAATAGAGGAAATATGCTTTGTTATTTTCGTGATGTGTTTGGACGAGAATAGCGCCCGCCGTATCATTCATGAATCGCATATCGGTCCATGGAGGGTACACCGTCGCATCCGTTCCCGGAGGAAAGTAGAAACGCACGGCATAGCTATGGTTTCTGCGCGCCGTAATCGGGAGTCCCGCTCGCCATGCGCCTCGGTAGGCGGTCGTGCTCACTTGGCAGAGACCGCCTCCGAATTCCGGCAGCGTCTTGTCTCCAAGAATCGTCAGCTCCGGCAGGTAGCCTGTTTTCGCGTTCACAGGACCGAGGATTTTCCCGAACGAGAACTCCTCGTCTTTCGGGATAATTTGCCCGTTAAAACGCGCGAGTCCGACCGCGATATTGTGAATTCTGTTTTTCGGCGATCCCGCATAATCCGATTCGCCAATCGTGATGAGCTCTGCGATTCCCATTGCCTGCAATTCCGGATCCTCCACAACAACCTCTGGCTCGGTTTCTGTTATGGGGAGTTGAATGACGGAAATATTCTGTTCGAGTGCGAGCAGCGTGAGTTCGGCTGTTCGATCAAGATCAAGCAATCTGCCATTTAAGCCAAGACCATCGAAGACGATGGCGTCATTTGTATCACGGTGAATGCGCACGCTTCCCGCTTCTCGGTTGATCACCGCACCGATGGTCCGATCCAGCATGGAGGCTATTTTTGCTTTGCTCCATGTTTGCTTCTTCTCCATCACAACGCCGTGTGGCAATGATTCTCCGGTTGCAAAGCGAAGTTCCCTGCCGCGATACATCGGTACATCCTTCGCTTCCAGCCATGACTTCTGCGGTTCGATTGTAAAGACCTGTTCACCGTACTGATATTGGAGTGATGCGGGTGCGGCGTGGAGAAGGGAAAAAGGAAAAAGGGAAAGAAAAATGCATGTCATGAAGATGCCCCGTCTGCGTGCCGCTTGTGTCATATCGATTGAAATCGCGCGGAGTGCGATAAAGACGAGGCACGATGTTCGCGGCACTTCGCTTAGCATGACACTCCTATCTTACCTCAAACCATCGAGCGCCTCGTTCACCAACCGATCGGCGCGTTTGTTCTCCCCCCGAGGAATGTGGGAAAAGCTCACTTCCCCAAACTCCTGCTGCAGTTCTTGGATTTCCTCGAGCAGGGGCTGGAGTGTCTGCATTTTTACTCTGTAGGCGCCGGAGAGCTGTTTGACGATGAGCTCGGAATCCAGATGGCATACAAGCCGATTCGGACGAAAATTTTTGGCCAGTGTAAGCCCTGCAATGAGCGCGCGATACTCTGCGACGTTATTGGTTTGAACCCCGATCGTCTCGCTATGTTCCTTCAGTACTTTTCCCGTGAGTGGATCCACGAGGACGCAGCCGATTGCCGACTCCCCGGGATTCCCGCGCGATCCACCATCCGTAAAAAGGTGGAGCGTACCGCCGACTGCCTGGGGCAGGGTATCCATACCTGTTCGTTCAATCCCTTCGAGTGCCTGCGTCACTGCGTCTTTGACGAAATCCTCACGATCTTTGGCCCGTGGGAAAACCTTCTTCAGCCGTTCCTCGAGGCGGGAGGGGATGTGGATCATGGGTGAGAGTGTAGCAGGGGGAGAGTTGTGATTGTGGGATGATGTTTGGTACGTTAGGTGAGTTAGGTAGGTTAAGTGGGTTAGGTTGATTGATCGAACCTCACTAACCTAATAAACCTAACACACCTAACAAACTCGTTCCCATGCCCCTCTCCTCCCACACCGCACTCTCGCTCCTCTCTGTCTACATCTTCCTCATTCCGATTGTCGTTGGGTTTCTCTGCGAGTTTGCCAAACTTACCGTTGCATCGTTTAAGAAAGGTCATGTTGATTACGATGCCTTCTTTCACTCCGGTGGATTCCCAAGTTCGCATGCCGCGTTTGTGACATCACTCCTCTTCATCGTGTGGCAAAAGGCGGGACTCGATTCCGTGGAATTTGCGATCGCAGCGGTTTTTGCCGTCATCATTTTTTACGATGCCATGAACTCGCGCCGCGAGATCGGTTTGCAGGCAGAAGTTCTCAATCGTCTCCAGCATTGGCAGAGGTTCCAAACTCGCGTGGGTCATTCCTTCATCGAAGTTCTCGGTGGAATTGTGTTTGGGGCGGTAGTGACGTGGGTAGGTGTTTGGCTCAGTACATGATACGTCATGCTGTATGCTAGTCCCATACTTCATTTCCCTCAGTACAAGTGTCTAAACTTGCTTCCCAAAAAGACGATTTCCCCCAGTGGTATTTGGATGTCGTCGAGCAGGCGGATCTTGCGGAGTATGCGCCGGTAAAGGGATGTATCATCTTTAAACCCTATGGTTATGCGATTTGGGAAATGATGCAGCAGGAGCTGAATGCGAGGATCAAAGATCTTGGCGTGCAGAATGCGTATTTTCCGCTCCTCATTCCAGAAAGTGTGATGGCAAAGGAGGCGAATCATGTGGCGGGATTTGCTCCGGAGTGCGCAGTTGTCACGCATGGCGGCGGCAAAGAACTTGCGGAGAAGCTCTACATTCGTCCGACCTCGGAAACGATCATCTACCAAACGTTTGCAAAGTGGGTCGGTTCGTATCGCGATCTCCCCATAAAAATCAATCAGTGGGCGAATGTGGTGCGGTGGGAAATGCGCACGCGCCCGTTCCTGCGAACGCTTGAATTCCTCTGGCAGGAGGGTCATACCGTGCATGCGACGAAGGAAGATGCGGATGAAATGGCGGAAGCGGCGCTCCAGATGTACACGGATTTCGATCGCGATGTGCTCGCACTCCCTGTGATCCATGGACGAAAACCAGAACACGATAAATTTGCGGGTGCCTTGTACACGCTCACAACCGAAGCCTTGGCGCGCGATGGCAAAGCGATTCAAGCCGGTACTTCCCATAATCTCGGGCAAGGATTTTCGGAGTCGTACAGCGTTTCGTACCTTGATGAAAATCAAAAGGAGCAGCGCCCATGGATGACGAGCTGGGGAGTTTCCACACGGCTCATCGGGACGATTATCGTTGTTCATGGCGATGAAAAAGGTTTGCGTCTTCCTCCGGCGGTTGCGCCGATCCAAGTTGTCATCGTCCCAATCTATCAATCGGATGCCGAGCGAGACATCGTACTCGCGGCGTCTGCAGATCTTGCAGCAGCATGGGGCGGGCAGGGGATTCGAGTTCACATCGATAGCCGCGATGGCAAACGGCCGGGATTCAAATTCGCGGAGTGGGAAGTAAAAGGCGTGCCGCTGCGAGTCGAAATCGGTCCGAAGGATATCGAGAAGAAACAAGTTACGATCGTTCGCCGCGACACCGGCGAAAAAGAACACATGCTCATCGATGCCGCACGCGATGCGCTGGCCATTACCAATCTGCTCGATCTTGTGCAGGAAAATCTCTACGATCAGGCGCTTCAGTTTATGGAGGATCAGACTTCGTCGGTCGAGACCTACGATGAGTTTAAAAAAACACTCGAAGAAAAACCCGGCTTTATCTGGGCACCGTGGGATGGTACGGTGGAAACTGCCGAGGCAGTGCAGAAGGAAACGAAGGCAACAATCCGCGTGCTCCTCCCCGAGCGCCCTTCTGCGGAAGGTATGGTGGATATGTACTCAGGCAAGCCGGCGAAGGAAATGGTTCTGTGGGCGAAGGCGTATTGATCCATCCTCCGGGTGACGTTCCAAGCATGCTCGTGCTACAGTCCATCCCTTTATGGGTATCCCAAAGTCTTGGTACACGATAGCGCTTTTCCTCACATTCCTTGCCGTGGCAGCAGCGCTCCAGTGGTGGCAGGTGCCTCGGTTTCCTGCAGAGATCTGGATTATTCTTTTGCTTTCGGCCGTCGTCTTTTTAAGTGTTGGTTTGATTGCACGATCAAATATCGCCTTTCTTTTTTTGTGCATTATCATTGGTACGGTATGTGCATTCCTCCGTGTCTCGCAGACGACGCACATTCCAAGCGTCGAGTCCGTTGATTCTTTTGCCATTGATCGTCCTCACGATGCAAAGGAGGGCAATCTTCCGCGCGTTATGCTTCATGGCTATATCAGCGATGAGCCGGACCGTCGGCCTATGAAGACGAAGTATGTTGTGGAGGTGGATGAGATAAATGGTATCGTAGAGATGCCCTATATGGAGTCCCTACGAGTACATGGGAAAATCCTCGTCACCGATCACGCCTTCTATCCACTCCATGCCTACGGGGACGAAGTCATCGTCACCGGAATCTTGGAAAAGCCGACACAGATCGAAGATTTCGCCTACGATCGTTACCTCTCGCGCTATGGGATTTATGCCGTGATCTACCGTGCAGAGATCGAGACATTGAGCACAGGGCATGGCTCTCGTTTCTTTTCATTTCTCTATCACCTCAAAAGCCGATTCGAATACACACTCAATCGTCTCCTGCCCGAGCCACATGCTTCATTGATGGCGGGGCTCCTCACAGGATCACGGCGGGGGATTCCAGATCACCTGCTCAAAGATTTTCAGGCAACCGGGCTCACGCACATCATCGCGATCAGTGGTTACAACATTGCGATTGTCATTGCAGTGATCGCGGGATCGCTCTTCTTTCTGCCACTCAAGTGGAGATTTCTTCCTTCCTTTCTTGCCATTCTCTTTTTCACACTCTTTGTTGGCGCTTCGCCATCTGTTGTCCGTGCGGCACTCATGGGGATGCTCGGGCTCTTTGCGCTCCACGTCGGGCGGGAGAAACATTCTCTCATTGTGATTCTCCTCACTGCGGCGCTTATGGCCGCATGGAATCCAAAAATGCTTTGGTACGATGCCGGGTTCCAACTCTCATTCCTCTCGGTTTTGGGGCTTGCGTATTTGTCGCCGTTTCTCGAGCATCCGATGAAGTTCTTCCCTGTGTTCCTCGGCATTCGCGAATCGCTCACGATGACTCTTGCTGCTCAATTTTCCGCAGTGCCGCTCGTTATTCTCCTCTTCGGAAAATTCAGCCTCGTTGCGCCACTGGCGAACTTGCTTGTTGCTCCACTCATTCCATTCGCGATGCTTTTTGGGTTCCTTGGGACGCTCGTCGGTTTCTTTTCGGAGCCCCTCGGGCGATTCATCGCATATCCCGGCTTCGGAGCGCTGGAGCTTGTCATCAACATTGCGCAATTTCTTTCTAATCTTCCTTATGCATCGATGAATATTGCAGGGGTAAGCGGAGTGTATGTGTTGGGATACTATGAGGTGCTCATCCTCTTCTTATGTATTCCATTCCTCACCACTCATACACAAACACCCGCGGCCCCACCTTCCCCTTTGGCCTAAAGAGGTGCCACGAAGGGAGAGAACATCGTTCGACGCTCTTTGGTGATCGTCCCGGCAATTCAAACCCATGCGAGATTATGCGCGTGCCGGGCTTGAGTTCCTTTTCCAATTTCTTCACCAATTTTCCCATCACCTCCGGTACAAGGTACAAAAAAATCACATCAGCATCATGGAGATCCCCATGGAGATAATTACCGAGCCGAACAGTAATATTCTTTCGTGAGAGAAATACTTTTATTTTGGCAAGAAGCCATATTCCAAGCGGCAATTCGTACCCTATTGCGCGAATGCTCGGACATCGTTTTTTTGCGGCAATCAACAGCCTCGCATCCCCGCATCCAAGATCGTACACTGTTTGATTTCCGCTGAGATTTGCCCTTTCCAGCATGAATTCCACCACTGCTTTTGGCGTTGGGACGTAGGGGACAAAAAGAAACAGGCTTGTGAGCATGGTGACAAGCAGAATGACCGTGAGGATCAAAATGCCGACAAGGACGATATCTGCAAGAATCACAGCTGGAATCATAGCCCTTTTTTCTCCACGGAGGGATGGCGACGATGTATAATCCACTTGTTCATTTTCATTCCACGGCCCCATCGCCTGCCCGTCCGAAGCTCCGAGTGGAACGAGGAGCGAAGGAGGGTCTAACTACTGCGCGGAGCGCAGAAAGGCGATTGCATCCATTACTGTTCATTTTCATTCTACGGCCCCATCGTCTAACGGTTAGGACAGCGGGTTTTCAATCCGTTAATCGGAGTTCGATTCTCCGTGGGGCTGCCAATTACGAAATTGCTGAGAGATACTCAGGGTGTTACAGTGGGAACCATGAGTTTCTTTCAAAGAAATCTCTTATTGCTTACTGCGGTTGGATTATCACCACTCTTAGCAGCAGGAATATTGCTGCTGCTAAGCATTGGTCTGAATAACCTGGGGTGGAATAAAATGCCTACCACTGATAAGCATTCATGTTTTACGAGCCAATACTGCGGCGATGATTTTGTCTGGTTAGTTCCAATCTATAACGATTACCACGGCAGATATGAAGTAACTAAGGCATACGTAGTCGGCAAAAGTTACTGTGAAAGACAGCAACCGTATAGTTTAAATCGTCCAGCTTTTGATCCATCGTATACTGTTTCCTATGATGCGTTTCCAGAACACAAGAAAATATATCAGAGCATTTCTGACAGGCGAGAATTACAGCCAGAAGAAGCATGTGGATTGTTAGGAGATTCTGCATCGTGTCTCCAATGTTTGAAACAGCACGAAGCGGGATTGCAAACACTCGCCGGGAGTAAACAAATTTTTAAAAAAGCTGAACTACTGGCTTTTAGTAGTATTTTAGTAGTTCCTGTCTTTTTGCTAGTCCTCTTCGCTATTGCTGCAGCTTTGAAGAAGAAAATTTCACTGACAATTGGTATAGCAATGCTTGCAATTACGACTTATGCTTTTGTTGCATCTGATGTCGTATATGAGTTACGCAATGACTTAGGTGGTGGACTGATTAATGCCCTCGAATGGGGCGCTCGTATGTTTACCTCTCCGCAGATACTCGTTCCCTCATATTGGTTATGGCCGATTCTAGTTGCCTATGGATTAACAGGACTGTTTTCTATTAAGGTTAAACGAAACAGGTATTTAATGATGACTGTAATCTTTGTGATGTTCAGCCTCATCCCGATCGGATGTTATCTGTATACTCCCGCAGGGTATTTAGTCCATCCATTGATGTTAATATATTAAACCAAAGCATCACTTCTCTAATTATGGAGTTTGCACTCCGGATCCTTGGGGCTGCCAACATGAGCGCGTACAAAGCGTCGCCTTAGGGCGACCTAAGGGGGCGATTGTGTGCTTCGCGCAGCTGATCATGCAATCTGGAATGATACAATCCATGCATGTCGCTCAGCATTTCCTTCTTTGTTCTCTACATCGCCATTGTCGTTTTGATCGGGTGGTTCGCATCCAAGAATGAGACTGAAGAAGGATTTATGATTGCTGATCGAAGAGTGGCGGGGATTTCGCTTGCGATCACCATGACCGCTGGATTTTTCGATGGTGCAACGATTGCGGTATATACCGCATATGTCTATCAGTTCGGTTTATCCGCGTTGTGGCTCTTCGTCGGATTCAGCTGTGGTTTTCTTGTGCTCAAAAATTTTGCACCGCGCATCAAGCGTATTGCCGACGAGCGCGGCATTTATTCGCTCCCTGAGTATTTTTATAAGACCATAGGATCGTGGAGCGGTGTGATGTTTTCGGTGATTCTTGTTATAGCGCTCTCACTTCTCCTCGTTGTGAACCTCATTGTGAGCGGTAAGGTGCTCTCCACCATCTTCCCCATTTCGTATCCTCTCGCCGTTGGAGCAGGAGGCGTGATTATCCTCACGTATCTTTTTCTTGCAGGGCTTAAGGCTGTGATCAAAACCGACGTCTTTCAATTTTTCATTATGATTGTCATGAGCCTTTCTGTGGCGCTCTTTCTTGTCGGACGAAGTTCCTTCTCAGCATCCGATTTTAATCCAACGGCGCTTGGGGCCGGTAATCTGACTGGCTTCTTCTTCCTTGGCGCGCTCAGCGCCATTGTGGGCCCAGACCTTTGGCAGCGTATTTTTGCCTCCAAAGATGAGCGCGCACTCCGCCGTGGGCTTACGTATGGAGCGCTCCTCATACCGCTTCTTGCAGCTGTTATTGGCATTATGGGCCTTGCAACGAAACAATTTTTTCCAAACATTGTTCCAGAGGATGCGCTGGTTCATGGTTTTGCACACTTACTGCCGCTTGGATTCATGGAGCTCGGCATGGTTCTTCTGTACGCCGTTTCGCTTTCTTCGTCAGATACGATGACGTTTTGCATATCGTCGATTATCACGCGAGATATTCTGAACTATTCACATCGCTTTAAAGATTCATCCATGCGATTTGTCACTCGAGTCATCATGGTGACGATCATTATCCTCGCCGTCTTCATTAGTATCGTGAGCCAAGATATTCTTACCATTGGTTTTGCACTTGGTGGCATCGGGATTTCCATTGCTCCTGCCGTTCTCCTCTCTTTTTCCTATCGTTTGAATGACCGAGCCGTTGGTGCAAGTCTTTTCCTTGCTGTTATGAGTGTCATCCCTCTGTTTGTGTTGGATATTCTGAGTCCAGAAACGGCGCTCATTCCATTGCCTATTGCATTCCTATTCCTTCTTGTGTTTCAAGGAGTTGCTCGTTGCTCCCAAAAACACCGCTGCATGTAATTTTACTGCAGGACATGATACAAATGTGATATTCCAAGCCTTGTATACTTCATGCAATGCCCTACTTCTATCTTGCCCGCTGCAGCGATACATCGCTCTACTCTGGATCCTGCATCGATCTTAAAGCCCGTGAAGCAAAGCATAACGAGGGGAAGGGTGCCAAGTACACGCGCTCTCGGAGACCGATCGCCATCATCTACCACGAAGAATTCGCATTACTCAAAGATGCCCGTCACAGGGAGGCGGAGGTGAAGACGTGGAGCAAGGCGGAAAAAGAAAAGCTCGTTACGCTATCAGATACATAAATGATGCTGTCCGCGGTTTATGCAATCGGATCTGTTTCGATCTTCTGAAGCCATCGGATGACGACAATCGTCATGGGAGTGAAGAGAACCTCAATGCCAACTTTGAAGATGTAATTTGCAAGAATCAAACTCACCGCGATTTCCCACGGGAAGACGTTGAAAGTGCAAGCTATGAGCACAAAACTCACAGTATCAATTCCTTGCCCGACCAAAGTTGAGCCAATGGTGCGCAGCGGCAAGAATTTTCCTTGAGTCCATTGTTTGATTCGCTCCATCGAGAAGGAATTCGAAAGCTCTCCCATCAAATATGCACTCAGGCTTGCAATCACAATGCCGCCGGAACTCACGCCTCCAAGAATGGCAGCATAGGCATCGTTGCCCGCATATTGGAGCCATGCTACTTCCCCCGGCATAATGCCAACAAGAAAGAGATAGGCGCTCATGGCGGCGCTCAGCACAAAGCCGGTCCAAATGACCCTCCTCGATCCTCGAAATCCATAGAGTTCGGTGAGGATATCGCCGAAGATGTAGCTTAAGGGGAAGAGGAGAGTTCCGGCATCGAATGCGAGTGGAATACCGTAGAGAGACACACCAAAATCCACAATCTTCGCCGCGGAGCTAATATTACTCACAAGCACCGTTGCGACGAACGCGGCCATCACCGTTGCATAGGTGCGGGAGTGCATGACTGATTGCAGTGTAGCAGTTTTGATCATTGTCAGTTCTTAATATTTTTTGACCACTCAGTTCAGTTTTTTTTGAGGCTGCTCGTTGATATCATCAATAATAGTCTGCCGGATATCTGCGATGCCTTTGTAGCGCGCCATTTCCTCATTCATAGTTGCGAGTGCTTGGTTGAGGCCTGCTGCCGCTTTCGGATTATTGAGCACATTGCGAAGATTTGTTCGTCGTACATGAATTCCAAACAACAGACCGTTTGATGGCAGACTTTGCAGTAATTGCTCTTCCACTCGGAATGACACGCTATCTAATGGCGTTGAGGCTTGTAGGCGCGGCATGCCTAATGCTGGGTGATTATTTTTTTTTGGTGAGGAGCTCATGCCCCAATTGACCCGTTGCCAAGATATTCCGTCCCTCATGCGAGCAAGAAAAGTAGCGATATTCTTCCCTATACATTCATTTAATCGAGGAACAATCTGATGAATTTGTTCGAGAGGATGATTAATTTTTTGTGTAAAGTCCCAGTTTGAAGGAAAGCAGACAACCCCCCCCCTCAGAAAAAATTGGCTCTCATTTTGTCCAAGAAGAAGAAAATCCGGTTCCCATGTACACGCAAGAATCGCAAGTTTTTCCTGCAGGCTTTGTTCCTTATCAAGTTTTTGTATTACATCATCTGGCAAAATAGAATTTGCTTTTGCCCATACAATAGTCGACACAAGTAAATCTCCAGCGTCTTCATCCATGCCTATGTGACGTTCGGGATGTTCTGCAAGGATTTGTCGACGCTCTGTAATGACAACATCATGCTCTAGCGTTGGAGTGAAATATTCTGCGGGGTTTGCTCTTTTTGCGCCTATATGATGATCAAAATCTCTTGTTGGCAGCACAGTATCGATATCAAATGGCAATTCACTCTCAGCGGCAGAAGTGGGACCGAGCATAGAGGCAATCTACCGTAAATACCGTTGTATTCAATTTCTTCCTCGAGTATTGCATCGATGCCTTCTGTAGCACTATTTCGCTCGTTTCCTCTCATTCTCCGTCAGCAGCTTCTTCCTCAGGCGAATCGTTGTGGGCGTAATTTCCACGAGTTCATCATCGGCGACGTATTCGAGCGCTTGCTCCAATGTCATCTCCTGCACCGGAGTCAGATTGATTGCTTCATCCGCCCCCGATGAGCGCATATTGCTCAACTTCTTCTCTTTGATCGGATTCACAGCAATGTCCTCGGATTTACTCGATTCTCCGATGATCATGCCTTCGTAGACCTGTGTCTGCGGTTTGATGAAGAGTTGACCGCGCTCCTGTAAGTTCCAGAGCGCGAATGCCACGGCTTCGCCTGTGATCATGCTCATGATGGAGCCGGAAGTGCGGGCGGGAATCGGACCCTTCTCCGGTTCGAACTTCAAAAACGAATGATTCAAAATTCCTTCGCCCTTTGTCTCCACGATAAAGTCTCCACGGAGCCCGAGGAGGCCGCGGGTTGGAATGATGAACTCCATCTTTGTGTGTCCCAAATTTGTGCGCATGTCCTGCATTTCGCCTTTCCTGCGAGAGAGCATGGTAATGATGTTGCCGCTAAATTCTTCCGGGGTATCCACAATCACGTGTTCCATCGGTTCGCAGATCTTTCCATCGATTTCACGGAAGATCACTTCCGGCCGCGACACTTGTAGCTCGAATCCTTCGCGGCGCATGGCTTCGATGAGCACGGCAAGGTGCAGTTCGCCGCGGCCGGAGACTTTAAAGCTATCCGATCCTGCAACGGGTTCGATATGGAGACCCACGTTCGTTTCGCATTCGCGCTCGAGCCGAGCGCGGATTTCGCGCGTTGTGAGTTTTGTCCCTTCCTTCCCCGCAAATGGCGAGTTATTGACGAGGAAATTCATGCTGATCGTCGGCGGATCCACGGTGATTGCCGGGAGGGGATCGACATCGGGAGAACTCGCAATTGTTTCTCCCACGTAGATATCGGGAATGCCCGCGATCGTCACAATGTCGCCTGCCAAAGCTTCCTGCACCTCCATGCGCTTTAAGCCGATCGGCTGAAACATTTTGGTAATGCGGCCGGTGCGTTTGCCGCCGCTTGGCGTAAGAACGGTGACGGTTTGCCCCACACTTGCTTTGCCTTCGTAAATTCTCCCCACCCCCATGCGTCCGACGTATTCATCGTAGGCAAGACTGCTCGGTTGCATGCGCAGTGGTGCATCAACGTTCTGCTTCGCCTTTTGTACGTGCTCGAGGATCAGATCGAAGAGGGGATTTAAGTTCGTGCTTTCGTCCTCCAGTTTTCTTTTGGCGATGCCTTGGCGCGCAATCGCGAAGATGTAGGGGAAATCGAGTTGCTCGTCATTCGCGCCAAGTTTCCCAAAGAGATCAAACACCATATCAACAGCTTCCAGTGGTTCTGCTGCGGGCTTATCAATTTTGTTGATGACGACGATTGGCTTAATTCCAAGTTCCAGTGATTTCTTTAGCACGAACTTGGTTTGCGGCATGGGTCCTTCCTGTGCATCCACAAGCAAGAGTACGCAATCGACCATACGGAGGATGCGCTCTACTTCGCTGCCAAAATCCGCATGGCCGGGTGTATCCACAATATTGATCTTCGTATCTTTGTAGCGAATCGACGTGTTTTTTGCATAGATCGTAATGCCGCGCTCGCGCTCCTGTTCGTTACTGTCCATCGCGAGTTCTTTGGCCTCCTCGTGCGCAGCATACGCGCCGCCCTGTTTCAGCAGTGCATCAACGAGGGTGGTTTTCCCGTGATCGACGTGCGCGATGATGGCGATATTTCGTATATCCATACAAAGAGCGCCCATACTACCCGATTTTTGGAGTTTGAATAGGGGAATGGTTACGGTTTTGAGTGATTTTGAGTGGGAGATACCCAGAGATGAGAATCTCCTTACGTCAGCCAACATGTGCACGCGACCGTGCTGCCTCTGGAGCACAGATAGTCGATCCAGACCATCAAGAAAGATGACCTTTAACCGTTTCCCATGTTGCAGCAATCGCAGGCAATTTTGTTAATGACCAAAGTATCTACGGCATTGCAAGCGCTTCAACTACGCGAATAAGGAAATACTTCCTTGGATGACTTTTTGAGAACTCTCGATCAACGTCATATTTGGTACTGCCGCACACCCCATTTTCTCCCGGTGATTTCTTTCTTTTACTACTCATGCGACGGGAGGAGTTCAGATTTTATGCCCTGCATCAATTTTTCTCCTTTGCCTAGGATCCGATAAGTTCCCTTTTCGTTGATGGCAAGGCTGTCTTTTTGCAGACTCTTTGCAAGCATATTTACACTTGAGAATGGCTCGTCGGTGAGCTTTTTAGTCGCAATGAAATTCACTTCGGCACCGGTCAGGCCATTGATCCCGAGTTTTTTAGCAGCAGCAAGAATCCATAGAATTTTTTCTCTCTTCTCGCTGCCGAAAGCCCAGTACTCGGGGAGATTTTCCATCTCGGCAACGATTTCTAAGGTCTCAACTTCTGCACGCAAAGCACTTGTGGGTGCTGCACCTGGTCTTGAATTTCTAGTGCCAGCTTTTCGGGGTTCTTCAAACTTGGAATCAAGAGCCTTTTCACCTGTTGTCGTGATCCAATATTTCCCCTTTGTTTCATCAGAAATCCAGCCAGCCTCAGCTGCTCGTCCGAAATCTCTACTGAGATTCGTAGAGGGTGGTTCCTTCGCCTCGCGCATGAGAACTTGAATTTCTTTCGTTGAAAAATGTTGCTCGCCAGCAGAAGAGCGATGTGTGAGGAAATATTTGCCAAGAGCAAGTATGATTTGCGGATAACTTCGCGCCTGGCAGTCGTCGAGAAACTCCCTGGGTGAAAGTTTCACGGTATTTGTCTGGAGACCAATTTGCGCAGGCATCTGCTTTGCTGAAGAATTTTGACTTTGCGGACTGTATGATTGAGTACCAAGAAATGTCATAATTTGCCCTGCCTGAGAAAGCCCTATATAATTCTCAAAGTTTAGGTTTCCTCCTGAAATTGAGATTTTCAGATCACGGTTATCCATAGAGAATGGTGGAATAAAGTACAAATGATCGTAAATACGTACATATGGTACTTTATGAAGAAACGTATTTCAAGCGTTTTCTTTAGATTTTTTCTTTTGGCTTAGAGCTGCGACCGTGCTGCCCTCGGTTCTCCAAAACCCTATCCTCAAGAACGCTGTCTGGGACTCAAAGGTAAAGTTTTAGACCGAGATGCCCATGCTGAGCGAAGCCCGAGTCCGCCCATGGCGGACGAAGGGCGAAGTCGAAGCACGTCGCGACTGATCACTCACTTCCATCAAACATCACCGTTTGGTGTATGTACCATAATTCATATGAAGGCTGATGATGATATAATTCACCCTCGCGATGTGCTTCGACTGCGCTCCGCGCCCTATCGGGCGCTCCACTCCGCTCAGCATGACGTTTGTGAACACATTATAACGTGTTGAGATACTCTTCTATGATTTGTCTTTGCCTCCATTTATCCCATTGCTCAGGCTTCCAAGGAACGGGAGCGGCTTGCCGCGGCTCCGGCGCATGTAGCACCAGCCGATGAAACCGATGACGAGGAGAATGACACCGATAGTGAGGATCGTTTCGATTTGCTCCAACTGACGTGCGTTTGCCATGAGAGTTTCCGTGCCAAAATATCCGACACACACGAAGGCAAGATCACGGACAAAGCACCCGAGGAACGTCACGAAAATGAATGTTCGTCGTCGTAGACGAATAACTCCACACAAGATCGAAATCGGCGCACTTGGAATCGCAGGGATTGCACGGAGAAAAAAGAGGAGGAGATCATCTTTCCATCCTTTCCCGAGCCGATCGCCCATGTGTTCCACTGCCGTATGCGAGAGGCCGAGTTTTTTCCCCCAGTGTCCCAGTACAAAATCTTCCGCCTTATCGCCGAGGATATAAAGCAGCCACGCACCAATAGTTTTACCTGCTGCGCCAAGTACCGCGAGGAACACAATGCCAGCGAGGGAATACTGCTGAGCGGTAGCGGCCATTCCTGCAACTGCCATGACGACAAAGGAGGGGATCGGTGCTATCACTTCTTCTGTGATCGATCCGAGGAATGCAAACCATTCGAGCGGCATGGAGGCCGCAAGGCCTTGGAAGAACGAGAGCAAGTACGTAAACATGGCGGAAGTATACGGCTGTTCTGCTAATCGCGGAATCACGCAGATCCTCTATTCCCGGTACAAATCGCGTACTTCAAACAGGAGCCAGAACCCAATGAGTACGGTGATGATTCCTCCAAAGTTGCCGCTGTACCCAAAGATGATGTTGAGGATTGCGGAAAGCGCGGAGAGCGTATTCCCATAGAAGATCAGACTCCACCCTTTCTTCTTTCGTGCTTTGAGCGGTTTGAATGCGAGGAGATCAAGTACCGCAGCTAAGCCGCCGATAAGAGTGGCAACGATTATCATAGGATACAGTTTTCCAAGGCCTGCCATGCCAACGAACGGCATTGAAGTGAGCATGGGCAAGAAGCTTAAAATACTGAAAATTCCAAGTACTCCCATAATGCCGAAGATGAGTGCTGCCCATGGCGCTATGCTGGCCAATGTTTCCCGGATATTAGCGGGGAGATGCGGCGTTTTTGCGAAGAGCGGAGCCATCCATGATTCCAGGGCATTCATGTGTTTGGTTGCAGCGTCCGTGAGATTTGCATTGGGGGTATCCATGGGAGTGATGGGGAAGAAATCCTGTGTACGATATTCCATAAACGCAGAGCATGGCAAGGAGGCTGCACACAGCGCATGTTGCAGCGGCTTCGCAGTGGAGCATAGAATAGTCGCATGTTCCTGACGGATGTCATTGTTCGGTCGTACGCGATACTCACGATTGTGGGCCAAGTTCTTGCGATTCTTCTTATCGCCTCCTACCTGTTTCAAAAGAAATCCACTCGCGCTGACGCAGTTATTTCGTGGGTTTCATCCCATGGACTTCTCCTCATGCTCATCACTGCCACCCTCGCAACCGCAGGGAGCCTCTACTTCTCGGAGATCGCACTGTGGACACCCTGCAAGCTGTGTTGGCTCCAACGAATATTTATGTATCCGCAGGTTCTGCTCCTTGGGTTTGCACTCTGGAAGAAGGATCGCGGCATTGCGCCGTACATCCTCATCCTCGCGGTCATCGGTGGAATCATCGCCGCATATCATTACTCCGAGCAGATCCAAGCCGTGTTCGAAGTCAAAGCAGGGAATGTAGATGCGTTGGAGCCCTGTGATGATACGGGTGTTTCCTGTGCTGCCTCACCCTTCTTCAGTTTCGATTACATCACGATTCCACTCATGGCGTTTACCGTATTTCTTTTGAATGCGATCGGGGCGTTCTTTATGATGAAGAGGAGGTAGGCTTTATCATCTGAACGACGGATAGAGTGGATAAGTGGGAAACCCCGGAGTCTCTATGGTTAGAAGCCATGCTTTTTTTCAATATCTTTGAGCTTCTTTTCTTATAGACACCACTTCATAAAAAAAGAGGAACCTTTCGGTCCCTCTTTTTCTTACGAATCGTGGTGATTAACCGCGCTCCGCCATAAAGCAGTCGCGGCAGAGGACAGGCTTACCGCCTTCCTCCACGGGACGTGGCTTAAATGGGACTTGGCACGAGTTGCCGCATTTTGCACACACGGCATCGTGCATTTGGCGTGGTCCTCCACCGCCATTGCGGTCGGACTTACGCTTGTCGCGACAGGCCTTGCACCGCTGTGGAGCGGAGAGGTCCTTCGTCGCGTAGAATTCCTGCTCACCTTCTGTGAAGGTGAATGTAGCGCCGCAGTCGCGGCATGTGATCTCCTGATCAGCCATACGAGAGAAAGAGAAGGAAAATAAGAGTGACAGTTCTCCTTCCCGTTACCGTACTGGCACTAGACGAAGGATCCTGTTGACCCGATTATGCCATAGCGAATGGGCATGTCAAAGGAAATCTACTAGATCGCATCCTCCGTAAAACTCTCCTGTACCCATCCTCTTGGCTAAAACTGGTGATTCTGCTATGATATCCCGATATCAAACACACACATGAACACTATTGATGTTGATCGTCGTTTAAGGCTCTCTGCGGTTTCACTTGCGGTTGCGGGTGTCCTTTTCTTCTTCTACGGACTCTTTACAAGTAATACACAATTTTCTGTCAGCCCCACGGATATGAGTGCTTCGATATTGCCTTCTATCGTCAAGGATTCTGCGTCGTATATACAGGTGCGTGATGCCGTTACAGAGAATTCGAGCGCCGTGTTTGGAGTACTGTTCGCAGCGATGATTCTTATCGTGGCAGCAGCCGCTCTGGATGTATGGCGCAGGCTTTTTCTCCTCCATCATTCAGATGGAATCGAAGGATCGCCTAAGGTTTAGGAGAATATTATTTCGGTTGCGATGTGCTTTGGCTTCAGCACATTGTCTCTCGATTGATTCGTCCACCACGGCGGATTCACTCGCCCGAGAAAAGCGTGCTTTCGCTTGGCATGACGTGTTAAAAATTGTGTTTTTTCCCGAGTGCGTCCCTGTGGTATGTGCCGAATTCTTTGATGCTTTGAATGATATCGTTCGAAACAACGGGGCCATCAGTACAGAGGCGAATGCCTAAGGGGTCCACTACGCAATTGCCGCAGAGGCCGTAGCCGCACTTCATGTAGCGCTCCAAACTCATAAAGCAGGGGACATTTCGTTCTGCACAGATCACGGAGATCCGCTTCATCATCATTTCCGGACCGCAGGCGAAGACTGATAAAAAAGTGTCATGCTGAGCGGAGCGCCGCACATGTGCTTCGTCTTCGTTCGCTTCGCTCACTTCGCTCAGCATGACACTGCGGCGCGGAGACGAAGCATTTTCATGAAGCAACTTCTCCAATACCTCCGTGTTATACCCCTTATGCCCCACCGATCCATCATCCGTTGCAATATGGAGCGTCGTATTCTTCAGCCCTTTGATTTCATCGAGATAGAGGAGGTGTTCTTTTCCGCGTGCACCGACGACAAAATCAACTGTGCAACCATCCTTCACTGCTTCCTGAGCGACAAAGTACATGGGAGCGGCGCCATAACCGCCGGCGACAAGGATCAAATGCTGGTTTTTCTCCCATTCGTAGTGCGTACCAAACGGACCGCGAAGCCCCACCAGATCTCCTTTCGTTAACTTAAAAAGTTCCTTCGTCAAATCGCCGACATCGAAAAACGTCATTTTTGTCACCGTGCCATCATCCATGGCAACACTCATCGGCACTTCATCAAACCCCGGGAGCCATACCATAATGAATTGTCCCGGAAGAGCACCAAAACTCACGGGGAATGTGAAGGTCTTCACATGTTCTGTTTCCTGACGTATGGCGGCGACGCGGTAGGTGGTGGGGAGCCTATTCTGAAGCGACACCTTCACCATGTTATGCGTGCTTCATGGATGTTCCTGCAATGCCGCGCTTCTTTAGTTCTGCATGCATGCTGCCAACAAGTTCTTTGATGTCATTCACTCCTTCCTGATCGCACCATGTTTCGATCTCGCGGCAGACATCGGCAAAGATAGTCGCACCGCGATCGCCGATCGCTGTTCCAATGCCAACGAGCGATGCGCCTGCGAGCATGAGTTCGATGGCATCTAATCCCGTGTACACACCTCCCGTGCCGATGATCGGAACCTTTCCCTCCGTTGCCTCGTAGATTTCTGCAATGCAGCGAATGGCGATCGGCTTTAATGCGGGACCAGAGAGTCCTCCTTTGTGCGCGGCGAGAATTGGCATACGGCTCTTTAGATCAATCGCCATGCCGGGACCTACAGTATTAATCGCCGTGATTCCATCGGCTCCCGCTCGTACTGCTGCGTTCGCGATTTCTCCGATGTTTGGAACATTCGGTGTCAGCTTCACGAACATGGGTATGGAACCAATTTCTTTCCTCACACTCCCGAGAATTTCTGCCACTTCCTTTTCGTCCTCTGCAAACAGTTTTCCACGGAGTTTGAGAAAAGTCGGGGTGGAGAGGTTCACTTCGAATGCATCGGGTTTTAGTGGTGCAAGTGCGCGCGCGATCTCCGCAAATTCTTCAGCCGAGAGTCCGATGATATTCGCGATCAAGGGAGCAGGATGTTGCTTCATATATTCACCAATTTCTTCACGCGCTTTCTCTGGTCCTGCATCTGGAACACCCACGGCATTCAACATCCAATGCTCGGTGGAAATAATCGTCGGATTGGGATTGCCCTTGTGCTCCTTGGCCCAAAGCGATTTTGTCGTCACTGCTCCCGCACCGTTCCGTGCAACTTCCTGCCAACTGCTGGCGGTAATGCCCCAAATGCCGGAGGCGAGGACTGTGGGGTTTTTAAAGCGGATGCCGAGGAGCTCTTGCGCAAGGTTCATCGGTGGAATAGTAGCATATGGGACGCGTGCCATGTCCTACACACTCCGTCTCTGCGGAAACAACACATCCCTTCTCCAATATACTGCGCCAAACAAAATGAGGCCAAAGAGGATCAGTCTCACGGGTCCAAGGATGGAGGGGGCAAGCGGTACAAAGCGGAGTGCTTCTTTGAGGACAATGAGGAGGACAGTGGAGAGCGTAACGCCGAGAACGCTACCCGGTTTTCCTGCAACGATGGCCATCACCATAAATACAAACGCTGGGAACTGATAGTCGTTCGGGGAAATGAACATCACGTATTGTGGATAGATAAAATTAACGATGGTGATGCCCGCTCCTGCGATCAAAAATGCGCTGCAATGCACCTTCATACGATCAATACCAAGTGACTCCGCATGCCATTCGTGTTCGGAGAGCGCCGCAAGCTGCCTGCCGAATGCGCTCCGATCAATGCGCCACATGAAGAGTATCCAGAGGATGCAAATACCAAACGAGAGGAGCGCAAAATCAAAAACTGAATCGAGGAATGGGAGCCTCGGGATGCGCGGAATGCCAAGAGCGCCATGCGTGAGTGAGCTCCAGTTGAGCACGATGGAAAGGGCAACAAGGTGAAGCGCGATGGTCATGACGCCGAGCGCATCAGGATCAAGTCGTAGCGAAAGCCAAGCAAAGAAGAGAGAAGCGAGGAGTGATATGCCAAGTCCTGCGAGGAGCGCCAAGGTAAAACTCTGTGTTGCCATGAGCACGAGGATGGTGGCATACACGGAAAGGATGCTAATTCCTACGGGACCGAAGTGAAGTATTTTTCCTTTTCCAAAAATGAGGTTGTGCCCAAGGATACTGGGGAGCAACGTTCCAAGGAGCGCGATAGTGTGCCAGAAAAAATCCATGGATTAAGCGGTGCGAGTGCGGGAAACAAAAAGTCCGGTCGGCTTAAAGAGGAGGAAGACAACGATGAAGAGGAGCGCCACGGTTTGCTGGTATCCCGCACTGATGTAGTGCCCTCCAAACCATGGCACGCCGATTGCGAGTTGTTCGAGGAGAGCAATCAAATAGGCACAGAGAATCGCACCCCAAAAGTGTCCTTTTCCTCCGGCTATAATGGCTGCATACGCTTTGATCGTGATCGGGAAGGCGAGCGTGGGAGTTAAATTTTGATCAATGCCTTGGTAGATGCCGCCGCATGCCGCAAGCATCCCGCTCAAGATAAAAATCAAACGGTTCAGTTTTGGAGCGTTAATTCCTAGGCTTTGAGCCGCATGCGGGTGCTGCACGACGGCTCTCAGTTTCCTGCCAAATGGAGTGGAGTGGAGGACGTAGGCGAATCCTATAAGGAGAAGGAGTGTTATTGTTATCAATCCAATTTGAGCATCATTGATGTTGGCACCGAGAATATTGAGCGGATCCTTTAATCCCGGCAGAATTGCGCGTGGGCGCTCCTCGAAGAGGAGCAGGATTATGCCATCCAATATCATGCTGAGCGCAATGGTTGTGACAAGCGGCAGGAACCGATGACGTTTCCAAAATGGTTCGACGCAGATTTCGAATGTTGCCCACGAGAGGATCGCTCCCACTCCCAAACCTCCAATGATGCTGATGGAAAGCGGAAGATGAATTTCTTGATGCAACCACCACGTCGCGTATCCGCCAATGAGTACCATTTGCCCGAGTGCCAGGTTAAAGACGCCGAGCGTGCCATACACAAGTGAGAGTCCTCCGGCGATGAGCGCAGCAAGGGATCCAGCAATAAGGGCATTGATGATGAGCTGCATCGTTTGAAGCACTATACCAATAAAAAGGGCTCCCGGTGGAGCCCTTTTCGTCTTCTTGTGAATGCTTTACTCCGGCATCACTGGAAGATCGCGTACTTTCTCGATAATGCCATTCTTAAATTGCTTCAAACCGTAGGGAATGCCGAGTACGTCGCCATTGCTATCAAATGAGAAATCTCCCACCACTCCGGCGTATGCCGACATCGAGTAGAGATAATCGCGGATTGCAACACCCTCGGTTCCTGCTGTCCCAATCGCTTGCGCAAGCAGCTTCATTGCATCGTACGAATGAGCGGCAAACGCAATTGTTGCCTGTGCGCCGCCAAACTTCTGGTTGAACAGAGTTTCAAATTCACCCCCTTGTCCTGCTGTCGGAACGTTGACGATGTACATGCCTTCGACTGCTTCTGGAGCCATTTGAGCGAGCGTCAGCGAATCTGCCACATCGTGGCTGATTGCTTGCTGTGTGAGTTCTTGCTCGCGGAGCTGTTGCATCATGGCGGAGATGGCTGCATCGCTCTGTCCGTTCGGGAAGAAAATATCGAACTCAACATCTTTGAGTCTTGTAATGAGAGTGCGGAAATCTTTTGTTCCCGGATCCACGACTTCATCGAACACGACTGAATCTTCACCCAAATCCTTCTTGAGTGATTCGCGGAATGCCTGTGCAAAATCCGTGTTTTCCGAAATCATGGCGAGTTTCGTGAATCCTTCCTCGAGGAGGAGCGAAGCCATTGCCTTGGTCTTAAGTGCATCGCTTGGGTAGTTGCGGAAAATAAAATCACCCGCCATCGTGACATCGGGACTGCTTGAGAGCGGTGAAATCATCACAACACCTGCTGCTTCTGCAACGGGAGCTGCTGCCAGCGTCTCGCCACTGCATCCGCCTCCGACAATCGCAACGACTTTATCCACGTTCACAAGTTTTTGCACCGCGGATGCTGAATCCGCACCGGTGCAGCGTCCATCCTCTGCAACGAGTTCGATCATGCGACCGCCGATACCGCCTGCCGCATTGATTTCATCGACTGCCATTTTCGTGCCATTGATCATATCGACACCGTAGGGTGCTGCGTCACCGGTGAGCGGGCCGATGAAACCGATTTTGAGTGGACCGCTTTCTCCGCTCTGACATGCCGAGAGCGAAAGGAGAGCGAATGAAAGTGCAGGAAGAAGAAGCTTTTTCATAGAAAAAATTGGGAACGTAATGAGGAGGAAATGGTACAGAGTAGCGGAAAATTCATCAAGGGTCTTTTTTTGTTCTTCTTGAGCGATCCTCACGGGGGTATCAATCCGTTGGATCCGCACCGAAGTAAATTTCCTGCAACTTCTTATCGTGGTGCACTTCCTTCGGCGAACCTGCGATGACGATCTGACCGAGATCGAGCACGAGTACGCGATCGCAGATTTTGGCGATGAAGGGGAGATCATGTTCGATGATGAGGACGGTTTTCTTTTCTCTCTTCAATTCTTTGATGAGATTTGCGACATCATTTGTCATTTTGGGAGAGACTCCTGCAGTTGGTTCATCAAGTAAAAAGAGTTCTTTGCCGCTTGCGAGCGTGCGTGCGATTTCAAGCAGTCGCATTTGTCCGCCGGAAAGACTCGATGCTTTTTCATACGCTTTTTCCTGCAGATGGACGAGTTCGAGTGTTTCGCGTACTTTCTTCTTTATATCACCGAGTGCGCATCGATCGGATTTTGTGAGGGCCTCCAGCGCGACGAGAATATTTTCTTCGAGTGTCATTTCCCGAAAAATCCCGAAGTTCTGGAACACACGCCCGATGCCGCTTTTTGCTCGTCGTGCGGGGGAAGTATTTGTAATGTCCTGTCCGCGAAATTCAATGCAACCTTCACTCGGCTGCAGGAATCCGGAGAGGACATTAAAGAGCGTCGTCTTGCCGGAGCCATTCGGACCGATGAGACCAATGACTTCACCTTGGAAGACATCGAAAGAGATACCATTTATGATCTGTTGGGTGCCAAGTGTAAGAGAAAGATTTTGAACGGATAAATATGAAGACATGGGTTTTATCGGGTAATAATCATTCGTTCAAGAACCCATTGATGAAATGGCCAATACCAATATGGCATATGGTATGAATGATAGATATGAGTAGACTACAATACGCACTGCAGTTTTGTACTCTCTGCGGAGGATAAATCCTATGATGATTGCAAGGTACGGGATGAGACTTACAAAAGTGAGTGCCTTAGATAGATATGAGGGGAGATCTACTGTGCCTATACTTAGCGAGAGAAAAGTTTCCAGCCCGACTGTCGGAAAAAGGATCAAAAAGAATGAGATTGGAGAACTAAGGAATAGAATCACAGTACAAAGCAGACTTGATACCAGTCCGACCTGCAATCCCCTGTACCAAGGTGCTCGAGGAGGAATGTTCAAGAAGTACCATAAAAATGCAGCTGAACACAAAATGGTAGGGGAGCGTCCAAGAATATAAGCAATAATGGCAGGGGGATCTTGAGTTTGCAGCGGAGATGGTATAAACATGAGCACAAGAAAAATAGCAGGTAGAAGTACTGCGAGACTGAGCAAAAAATGACCTAACGGTCGCCTTGGTCGCAGAGAACTCATGGCATCACCAATCATCGCTGTGATCGTACCACAGCCTTCATAAACGCCGCAAACAAAGGATGCGGCCGGTGCGGACGGCTCTTAAATTCCGGATGGAACTGGCTTCCAAGCATAAAGGGATGATCCTTCACCTCGACAATTTCCATAAGGCCGGATTCCGGCCACTCACCGGAAAAAAGCAGGCCTTTTTTCTCGAGGGCTGATCGAAAATCCGCGTTGAATTCGTAACGGTGGCGGTGACGCTCCTCGATCTCGGTTTTTCCGTAAGCGCTGTAGGCCTTGGTTCCCTTTTTGATCTTACAACGATAGGCACCAAGGCGAAGCGTTCCCCCTTTAGCGCGTCCTGCATCCTGCCCTGGAAGAAAGTGAACGACATATTTGCTACGATCAAGTTTCCCTTTTTCATCGAACTCTTCGCTCGTCAGCTCGTTATCGTTCAGTGCAAAGCGGGCAAATTCAATCGCGAGAATCTGCGATCCAAGGCACAGGCCAAGGTAAGGAACCTTGGTGGTTCTGGCGAATCGTGCAGCGGCGATTTTTCCTTCGATGCCGCGTTTGCCGAACCCGCTGCTCACGATGATGCCATCGGCAGCCTTCAATTGCTTCCAGAGTGCCTTATCGTTTTTTTCCAATTTCTCAGAATCGATCCAAATGATCTTCGCCCGGCGTTTTTCGAAGACGGCTGCTGTTTTAATGGCTTCGATCTGGCTCAAGTACGCATCATCGAGACCGGTGTACTTGCCAACGAGTGCAATCTTCACTTCCTGTTTTGCGGCACTGTGCCGTTTACCTCCAGCTTCCCATTCCTTCATATCCGGTTTGACAGATCCAAGTCCCAATTTCTCTGCGATGATTTCCGCCATCCCATAACTCTGGAAATTAACAGGGACATCATAAATAGAGGGCAGCGTGGGTGCAGGAATAACGGCACGACGCTCTACACCGCAAAAGTGGCTGATCTTATCGAGGAGATCTTCCGGAATTTTCGCGTCTGCCCGAGCGAGGATCATATCGGGATGTAAACCGATGCGGCGGAGCTCGCGAACCGAGAGCTGCGTCGGCTTGGTTTTAAGTTCTTTGCTTGCGGCTAAGTATGGAAGCAGCGTCAGATGGACGTGAAAAACTCTTCCATTGCCCATTTCCGATCGCAGCTGTCGCACAGCCTCGAGGAATGGTTCTCCTTCGATATCGCCAACCGTGCCGCCAATTTCGACGAGCATGATTTCCGCTCCGCTTTTTTCCGCCGCCTCCTGAATGCGCTTTTTGATTGCATCCGTGATGTGCGGAACGACTTGAATGGTCTTTCCCAAAAATTCCCCCTGTCGCTCTTTCCCGAGGACGCTCTGGTAAATCTGCCCCGTGGTGACGGTCGAAAGCTTGCTCATTGGCTCATCAATAAATCGTTCGTAGTGGCCTAAATCCAAATCCGTTTCGGCTCCATCATCCGTCACATAGACTTCGCCATGCTGAAACGGGCTCATGGTTCCTGGATCGATATTGAGGTACGGGTCCAGCTTCTGCACAAAAACCTTGTAGCCGCAGGCTTTCATTATTGCTCCGATCGAAGCCGCGGCGATGCCTTTACCTAGTGAACTGCAGACTCCTCCTGTGACGAAGATGAAGCGTGGCTCTTTGGCGATTTTTGATCGTACCTTTGGTGTAGCCATAAGGGAAAAGGGGAAGTCCATCGGGGGACCTCGGGCTCAATTTTTTTAGCGCCCGCCAAGAACAATATCAAATTTCTTTGATTAAACAAGATCAATTTTTTGCTTGAATGTTTGTGGGAGTATTTGAAAGAATGGAGGAACCCTTCCTGTCCAAACAGGAATCAGGGGGTAAAGGGGGCATAGTTGCTTGGCATCAATGCCCCCTTTCGTAAACAAGTTTTTCTGGATGTGAACGATGATATTTCTGTGTTTATCCAATGATGCCATTTGCCGTATAGAGTCCTGCAGTGAGGAGCGCGACGATCGAAACCAGCTTGATGAGGATATTGATCGAGGGACCGGATGTATCTTTAAATGGATCTCCAACGGTATCACCAACGATTGCTGCCATATGAGCACTGGAGCCTTTTCCGCCCAGCTTGCCACTCTCAATATACTTTTTTGCGTTATCCCATGCGCCGCCGGCGTTCGCCATGCTGATTGCGAGGAGTAATCCGGTAACGAGCGATCCTGCAAGGAGCCCTCCAAGTGCGTGGGATCCGAGAGTGTATCCCACAACAAGTGGTGAAAGTATGGCAAGGCAACCCGGTGCAATCATTTCCCGAAGAGCGGCGCTCGTCGATATTGCAACGCAGCGAGCAGAATCACCTTTTGCTTTGCCTTCCAGAAGTCCGGGTATGACCTTAAATTGACGGCGCACTTCCACGATCATGGCATGCGCAGCTTTCCCTACGGCATTCATGGTCATGGCAGAAAAAAGGAAGGGGAGAGCGCCGCCAAGCAGAAGCCCGATGAAGACCATCGGATTCATAAGATCGATTCTCATAAGCTTTGTCGCATCCGCATATGCCGCAAAAAGCGCAAGCGCCGTGAGCGCTGCGGAGCCGATGGCAAATCCTTTGCCGATTGCAGCAGTGGTGTTCCCTGCCGCATCCAATTGATCGGTGTGCTCTCGTACGATGTGCGGCAGGCCGCACATTTCCGCTATGCCTCCGGCATTATCCGCCACTGGTCCATAGGCATCGACGGCGAGAGATACCCCAAGGGTCGACAGCATGCCAACCGCTGCAATCGCAATTCCATAGAGTCCGGCAGAGAGGTGCGCAATGCCGATACAGAGCACAAGGACAAGGATCGTGAATCCCGTCGAGAGGAATCCAAGTGCCAGACCCGCAATGACGTTTGTCCCGGCGCCGGTTCCCGAGGATTCTGCAATGTGTCGCACGGGAGAAAATCTGGCGGAGGTGTAGTACTCGGCGAGGAGCCCGATGAGAACGCCGGCGATGAGGCCGGAGATGAGAGCGGTATAGACCCCATTCGCGGTGACATATGCATTCGTAGTGACCGGGAAGAAGTGGCGTGCAAGGACGTATGCTGCACCGATAATAATGAGTGAGCTCAGCAAAATTCCCCGCCGCAATGCCGCATCGATCCTCCCTTTTTTCTTTGTACGAACGAAGAAACTTGCTATCACGCTTGCGAGAATGCCAAAAGCCGATACCGATAACGGGAACAGAACAGCAGAATCCGTTTGTATGGATGTCCATCCGATGATCATGGCAGCGAGTATGGATCCAACATAACTCTCGAAGAGATCGGCACCCATACCGGCGATATCGCCGACATTGTCGCCCACGTTATCGGCAATTACCGCAGGATTACGGGGATCATCTTCTGGAATGCCTGCTTCGATTTTTCCGACGAGATCGGCTCCGACATCGGCGGCTTTGGTAAATATTCCTCCGCCGACGCGCGCAAAGAGCGCAATGGATGATGCGCCGAAGCTGAATCCTGTGGTGATTGTCAGTGCAGCTCCCCAATCAGCGACCCTGACAACAAATAATAGTGTGAAGAGCACAAGCGTAAGACCAAGGAGTCCTAATCCCACAACCGAGAGCCCGAGTGTTGCGCCGGAGAGGAATGCAATCCTCATGCCTTTCCCCACATTCTCTCTCGCTGCTTCCGTTGTGCGGACATTGGCAATAGTCGCCGTGTGCATGCCGATGTATCCCGAGGCGAGCGAAGCGAGAGCGCCACACAAGAAGCTCAGTGTGGTTGCCGGCATGCCGTTCTTGTCGATCGTGTAGTAAATGAAGAGAGATGCAAGTGCCATGAAAATCGCAATCATTTGGTACTCCTTCCTTAAAAAGGCCATCGCTCCAACGCGGATCATCTGTGCGACTTCCGCCATCTTCGGCGTACCCTCTGGCATTGCGGCAATGCGAATGCTGAATGCGGCAGCAGTGATGAGACCGACAATGGCGCAGACAGTCGTAAGTATGAGGTACGGTGCGACGGCATCCATGGCGTTAAAATGGGATGAGATATACGCGGTATTGTAACGGAGGATCTTCTCTGCAGAAAATGTTGCACGTAACAGAGCGGTGTGGTGACCTTCGAACGTTGCAGCCGTGGCCATTCCGGCGCTTTTGTATGAGGAAAATTTATGGTATAATGTCCTGATGGTTACAACACGAAAACAGAGGCTCATCGTTGCCATTGCAGGCGGCATTCTCGTCTTTGGTGCGGTGATGTTCGCGGCACGCAGCCCCGTAAATCTCCTTGGTAGAATTCTTGAGGGGGATGAACTCTTACGCGTGCAGGTGGAATCTGATTTTGATCGTGATGGTGATATTGATTTCTTGGACTTCACGGTATTTTCAGCGTTCTACGAGGAGGCATAGTGAAACTCTGTACGAGGAGGGAATTCAGAGAATAAAAAACAGGGCCCGAAGGCCCTGGTTTATTACCAACATTGTGACGGACTATTCATCGACCTGCGTGCACATCTCGCGACCAGAGACTGTGAACGTGTTGTACTTATCATCATCACTCATGCAATGCGAACTGAGTCTCCATGCATCGACTCCGCGAGCAGTCGGGCGGGAGATGACGATGTAATCGGGGTGCGAACGGTCGTTGCCTCCTGTGACAGCAAGTGTTGCCGGCATACCCTGCATCATCTGAGCAACAACGCCCCTGTAGCGCTCGCGACGAAGTGCCAAATTCCAACGCTTGGCGTAGGAATGGAGAGTCGCTGTCTTATTCATTCGCTGCGAAACTCTTGGCTGGCCCCAGCGTGTAGGGTTCACTCCAAGGCTCTGAGCAGAGACCATCGGGGTGAAAGTAAGGAAGATGCTAAACGTGACGAGGAAAGCGAGCGTGCGCTTCATAACAGGGTTGGGGAAAGTCCGTAAATTGTGGCTATCCTACGGAGATTTATGTGTGAGCGCAAGCCCTTTTTACTCTTTTGTCTCGGTGGGTGGAACGATAGAATTTGCAGGGATACCACCCTCTTTCTCTGGTTTATTCTCGATCGGATGTGCTTCTGATTGTTTTGTTCCTTTCGGAGTTTCTTTCGCACGATGTGCACTATCTGTTTTATAAAATCCGCCTCCTTTAAAGATAACGGGCTGCGGTGTTAGGAGAATCTCTGTATCGGTACTCCCGCAAATAGGACACGCGGGAGGTTCTGCACCGCGCGGATGCTCTAATTCGAACTTCTCGTTGCACTCGCTGCATTCAAAATCGTAGAGAGGCATAGCGATCAGTCTATCGTGATTCGAGGCTACTTCCCATTGAGATTCCGGAGAAATGGTGGGGTTTTCCCAGCGAGAATCATATAGAGGCCGGAGGCGAATACACCACCAAGGAGTGCCACATTCATTGCCGCTATGCCAGTGAGCGCTACCTTCTCTGCGGCCATGCTGACTGTTTCCGAAGGGAGAGCGATGGAGTTCTTCAATCCATTGAGCAGACTGTGCGTTTCCCCTGTCACGGCTGCTGCTTCCATACCCGCCAAGGGAATTTCGGCGCTGTGGAAATATGTGTGGCGGTGCTCGCGGAAGTAACTATTTTGGTGTGTGTGCATCGAAGTAGTATAGCACAAATCCGGTGATTATGCCCCATGCGGCAATGCCTTCACCGTATGTCCTTGCATGGCATCTCGGACGAGGCCATCAGGGAGAATTTCTGAAAAAAGGGTATAGATCGCAGAGAGAAATTTGTGATTCCGAAGCTCAGTGATGGTATTTCCCACTGCGTTTCCGACGCCATCCAATACGCCATTTCTTTCTTGGACAGCGAATTCTTGTTGTTTGCCAAGAAAACCTGTGACGGTGTGCCATGCGACAGGACCGACTTCTAAGACTCCCTGCGCGAGTGTTCGACCGGCATTGATGATTCCTTGAACTGTTTGGCCGACAATATCTTTTCCTCCATCAATGTTCCGAGTGAATTCACTCTTCAGAAGCTCCAGCGATGCTCCAAATCGTGATGCCATTGCAAGTGAGAATCCTAGCACAACCTGCAACATTTTCCTATGATTCTTCCGTTCTTATGCTGGAGAAAGCCTACGATCCAAAGGACACCGAAGACCGCATCTACGCAATGTGGGAAAAATCCGGTGCGTTCAAAGCGAATGCTGATTCAACAAAAGAACCATTTACAATTTCCATGCCGCCACCGAATGCCACGGGGCAGCTGCACCTTGGCCATGCGGTCATGCTCGCGCTCCAAGATATCTTCATTCGCTTCCAGAGGATGCGGGGGAAAGAAGCGCTCTGGATCCCTGGTACCGATCATGCGGCGATTGCAACGGAGAACGTCGTGATAAAACAATTGAAAGAACAGGGAATGAAAGATCCGCGGAAAGAGTTTGGACGAGAGAAACTTGTGGCAAAGATTGCGGAATTTGTGGAGCAGAGCAAGAACACGATTCGTTCACAGGTTCGCAAGATGGGATCGAGCTGCGATTGGAGCCGTGAGCGCTACACGTTCGAACCCGCACTCAATCGTTGTGTGAACGAGGTGTTTAAAAAGATGTATGACGATGGACTTATCTACCGAGGCCATCGCATTGTAAACTTTGATCCAAAATTACAGACAACGGTTTCCGATGATGAAGTCGTGTACATCGAAGAGAAGATACCTCTTTATACGTTTACCTACGGTCCGTTCCAAATGGTGACAGCACGGCCGGAGACAAAGTTCGGCGATCAATACATCGTGATGCATCCAAAAGATAAGCGCTACAGCAAGCATAAGCATGGCGATACATTCGAATGCGAGTGGATCAATGGAAAAGTTCGCGCTACGGTTATCAAAGATGAATGCGTCGATATGGAATTTGGCACGGGCGTGATGACGATTACACCCTGGCACGATCACACGGACTTCGAGATTGCGGAGCGTCATGGGCTGGAAAAAGAACAGATCATCGGGTTCGATGGAAAGCTTCTTCCAATCGCTGCAGAATTTGCAGGGAGAAAGATCGAGGACGCGCGTCCGCTTATTGTCGAAAAATTGAAGTCAAAAGGTCTCCTCGTCAAAGCCGATGAGAACTATGTCCATAACAAAGCCGTATCGCAGCGTGGTGGCGGTGCGATCGAGCCGCAGATCAAGTTGCAGTGGTTCATCGATGTGAATAAGGAAGTCGTATCGTGGAAAAATCAGAAGATGAGTCTCAAACAGATCATGCACTCGGTGGTGCATCACGGCGATATCACGATCATTCCGGATCGATTTAATAAGACCTACTTCCACTGGATCGATAACCTACGCGATTGGTGCATCAGCCGCCAAATCTGGTGGGGTCACAGGGTGCCGGTGTGGTACAGAGATGAGGAGAGTTATTGTGGGGTGTTACCGCCGGAAGGAAATGAATGGGAGCAAGATCCAGACACGCTCGACACGTGGTTCAGTTCTGCTCTCTGGACATGGAGCACGCTCGTCGATCCAAAACTCACAGAAAATTTTAACCTCTCACTCGAAGAAATTTTAAAGCGCAGTCCCGACTTCCAAAAATTCCATCCAACATCCGTGATGGAAACGGGTTACGACATCCTCTTCTTCTGGGTTGCCCGCATGATTTTGATGACGACGTATGCGACGGGACAGATTCCATTCAAAACCGTGTACCTCCATGGCATGATTCGTACGCGCGATGGGCGAAAGATGAGTAAATCAGATCCGAGTTCGATGATTGATCCTTTGGATATGATCACAAAGTATGGCGCGGATGCGCTGCGCCTCAGCATGATCGTGGGGCAGAGTCCGGGGAATGATTCAAAGCTCTACGAGGAGAAGGTTGCGGGGTACCGGAACTTCGTGAATAAATTATGGAATGCGTCACGGTTTGTGTTGATGAAATGTGAGGAAAAAGGAGTGAATCCACACGATGTTGCCCAGAATTTTAATAAGATGGATTATCTTGGATTTAACGATATGGCTCTTTGGGCTGGTCTTAACACACTCATTTTTAATGTTACCGAAGGGTTGAATAGCTATCGTCTCAGTGAGACGGGCGAAAAGTTGTATAGCTTCGTGTGGAATTTCTTTTGTGATTGGTACATTGAGCTCAGCAAAGGAGAAGTTTTGAATATAAAAGTGCTTGTTCAATCACTAAGATCAATACTTGTTTTATTACATCCATATTGTCCTTTTGTCACTGAGGAAATTTGGTCTCATTTTGCATATGGCGATGAATTGCTTATCAAACAAAGGTGGCCGTCTGCGGAGATACATCAACCTTTCCAAGCTGCTTTCAATGATTTCCAGATTCTCATTGATGTCATCTCCGCTATCCGCAGTGTTCGGAGTGAATCGAACATTGATGTAAAAAAAGAGATTAATCTTGTATTGGTTACGAAGGAGAAAGAGCAATTATTAAAGGAGCAACAAGAGCACATCCTGCGGCTTGGAAAGATTGCGCAGATGACTATTCAGAGCGAGGCATATAATGGGGTAAATGCCGCCTCGGTTTTCACGAAGTATGTCGAGATCTACGTACCCCTCGAAGGCCTCATCGATATTGCGAAGGAAAAGGTACGTCTTACGAAGGAAAAGGATCAGCTCACGAAGTTCCTCGTCGGCGTGCAAGGTAAACTCAACAACAAAGATTTTGTGAACAATGCTCCAGCGGAAGTTTTGGCGGGCGAGAAGCAGAAAGAAGAAGATGCCTTGGGGAAGCTGAAAAAGATCGAAGAGAAGTTAGTAGCGCTTTGATGAGTTTGTGTGGCACGGCTCACACGAGCGTGAACAGTGCCATCTACCGATTTGTTGTGTTCTGTTTCTGCGATGTGGGCCGTGCAGACATTTCACAGATACATTCACGCTCATGCTTTGTGTAAAAAATCTTGTTCTTGCACGGCCTACCTCGGAGATCGTTATTTGAGACGAATCTTTCCATGATTGATGTTCAGTCTCGGGTATGCCGTGCCACAGGCTGCACTCATTCATGTCAATTTCCATATAAAAAGTGTATAATGATACCAATGATAAACATCACATTTTTGGAGGTCGATTCCGAAGATCAATTGCTCGTGAAGAAGAATTTTCCGAGTGCGCAGATTATCGATCATCCGCTCGAAGGCGATGCACTCGTGGATGCGTGCAAAAATGCCGAAGTGCTTTCTTTCTTCATTTACAGCAAACTCACAAAAGAGGTCATCGCAAAACTTCCCAAGCTCAAGCTCCTCTGCACGCGCTCCGTTGGCTATAACCACATTGATCTCGAGGTATGCAAAGAAAAGGGGATTACTGTGTGCAATGTTCCCGATTACGGATCGCATGTGATTGCAGAGCATGTGTTTGCGTTGCTCCTCTCGCAACTCAGACACATTCAACGAGCGGATGAAAGTGTGGAGAAAGGGGAGTTTGATTATCACGGACTCCGGGGAATGTCGCTCCGAGGGAAGACGATCGGTATCTTAGGGACGGGAAAGATTGGTAGAAAGGTTGCGGAGATTGCGTATGGATTTGGAATGCGGATTCTTGCATTTGATCGATGTCGTACAAAAGAGCTCGAGGAAAATTGCGGCGTTCAGTACGTTCCGCTTGATCAGATATTTGAGGAGAGCGACATTATTTCTCTCCATCTTGTTTCGAACGAACAGACATTCCATATCATCAACGATGTGGCTCTCCATCGCATGAAAAAGGGCATTATTCTTGTGAATACCGCACGTGGCGAACTCATTGATACTCAAGCTCTTATTTCTGCGCTCAAAGGCGGAAAAATAGGCTATGCGCTCCTTGATGTGCTGGAACATGAGAAAAATTTTGAGGAGAATAAGGAATTGATCGGTTTCAAAAATGTTATTACCACTCCGCACATTGGGTTCTATGCGGATGACAGCATGCTCAATATGTACACGGATTGTTTTGAATCCATCGCGCAGTGGCAGCGCGGCGAAGTGCCTGTCCATATCATCAAACCGAAGAATATCGTGTGCGATCTCCCCGCATTCAACGGGAAGAAATCATAGAATCGGCGAGAAGACACGAGAAGAGTTTTCGAGTAATCGCACGAGTGACGACCTCTTGGCGAAATCGGTGAGGATGATTTCTTCCGATTGTTGCCTGCGTGATTCAAAAATCTGCTCGAGATGCACCGCGATTTCGCGTGAATAGAGGTTCATATTCACCTCAAAATTAAGGAAGAAGCTCCGCATATCCATATTGGCTGTGCCAATGGAGACGAAGTAGCCATCGACAACAATTCCTTTGATGTGGAGAAATGCCGGAAGATATTCATATATTTTCACGTTCACGGAAAGTAAATCTTCATAGAATGATCTCCCGGCGATGTAGATTATTTTTTCCCACGACGGCACTTGCCTCGCAGTGATAATTTTTACATCGATGCCGCGAAGTGCAGCTGTTCGAAGCGACACGATGAGCGCTTGGTCTGGAATAAAGAACGGCGTGAGGATGTGCACGGATTTTGTAGCAGCATGTACGGCCGAACACAGCATGTCGTGGAGCGTGTACGAAGGCCCTGTCGGTCCGCTCTCCACGACTTGGGCAAGCACGTTTCCAGAGCGCTCGGGAAGCGGAAAGTATGCATTAGTGTTGAAGAGATTTTCATTCGTTGCAAAGAACCAATCCGATGCAAATACTTCCTGAAGCTGCTGGACCACCGGCCCTTTGCATTTCAAAAGTACATCATCAAAATCTGATATTTTTCCCGTGTGAGTGCAGTATTCGTTCCCGATGTTGGCGCTCCCGATAAATCCAATGCGGCCGTCGATGATTGTTGCTTTACGATGATTGCGAAGATTCCAGTGCCATGGTCTGCCAAGCGGAGTTACCGGCAAGTACCGGGCTGCACGACCTTTTTCCTTCTTCAGTAATCGGAAGAAACTCCATGGGAGCGACCAGGAGCCGACTCCATCGACAAGAATACGCACCGTAGCGCCTCGCTTTGCCGCGGCAATCAGCGCATCACGGAGCGTTCGTCCTGCTTCATCGTTCCTGAAAATATAGTACTGGAGGTTCACAGATTCCTCTGCATGCGCAATAGCAGAGAGAAGATGCTGGAATGCAATTCCAGAATCCGCATGGAGCGTTATGGCATTTCCGTGTGTGACTGCAAATCCATTGCTTGCTGTTGTAACGGCAATGAGTTCTTGTTGCACCGGCACATTCGCCCCATCATCATCTATGATATGGAATGCGGTGAGCGCTTGATCGATTTTCTGCATGTCATCCGCGATCTTCTGATCGCTTTTTCTCCTTCGTTTCACGCGGTAGGCGATTCGTCCAAATCCAAACCACAGGTAAATAATCGATCCGACAATGGGAAGAAAAACAATTGCGAGTATCCATGCGATCGAGCTTGAGGGCGACTTGCGTTGCATCACGATGAGAATGATGAGCGCAAAGCCAACAATGTACGTGAGTGCGGAGAGGGCGACCCAGATCATACGGGGAAGAATAGCATGGAGAGGGGCTCCCCACTTCGTCCGCTTTGGGCGGACTCCGCGGGGCAAGTGGGCTGGGATGAGTATTGCTTGGGGGTTTGGATGCTTTGAGGCTTGCCCTGAGAAAGATCGAAGGGATTTGACCGGCCTTCGCTCCTCGTGGAGCTACGGCCGGCAGGAGTTCTGAGGTTTAGAGGTTTGGAGAGAGCGGGGAACCGAGAAGCATGAGGAGAATAACGAAGAGAATGGGCTGATGGAAGAAGTAGAGGGGGAGCGCTTGTTTCCCCATCCAGAGGAGCATGTGCGGATATGGAAGAGCATCGAGGCGTTCCAGGAATTTTTCTCGCGGAGCATAGAGCATCGATCCAATCCCCATGCCGGTAAGCACAAACCCAAACCATGGAAAGAGCGGGTAGTAATCGAGCGAGAAGAATCCGGGGTAGAGGATTCCAAAGGGAAAGAGGAGCGTGGAGGAAGATTGTAGTGCAACGATTTTGAGACCGGCGATGCTCCAGGCGGCACCAATCAAGACATTCCAAAATTTGAATCGTACAAAGAGGGGTTGGATGAGCGCACTCACGCCGATCAAATGCAGGATCCCAAACTTCACATACGCACCGGGTGCAATCAAATATGTCACAAACGAGATCATCATGCCTCCGCCGAGAATGAGGAGCCCGCGACGGAGGAAGGGGATATAGCGATGAAATACAGTGTCATGCTGAGGAAATGCAGCACGTCTTGACCACGAAATCACGAAGCAAACCCCCATCACGATCAAAAACATCATCGCCGTTCCCCGTGCCCAGAGTGTAAAGAGTTTGCTATGCACCGGGATATCCATCCCATAAAAAAATGCGAGATCGAAGCAGAGGTGGAAGACAATCATTGAAATTACCGCAAGTCCGCGGAGCGCATCTAGTTCGCTATAACGTTGATCATCTGGCATGAAGCCATTGTACCTACATGCAACGAATGTTTCTGCACAGTCTTACGATTGTATGTGCCTCTTATGCGCTTCACGTAGTGTGTTTGCGAGACTCACAGCATAATGCTTGGCCCACTCAGCACTTGCTATTGCATCAATGGTGTTAAAATCTTCGTGGAGAAAAACGATTTGTTCTAACTGAGGCAGAAGAACACGCATCATGTAAGTACGAAATGCAGGGCGTGCTTGCTCGATTTGCACATCGGATATGAGAACGCCAAGTGTTCTTTGATCTTCGAGTGATGTATTTGCTCCATGCATGGCAACCACAAAGCATTTTGCTATCCGCATCTCCGCAGCATTATCGCGTGCAGGTAAAACTATTTTTTCCCGTGGAGGACGCGTTTTAAGAACCATGAGATACGGAGAAAAGACAAAGGAGGAAATCCTCGCTCATTCGTCTTCTTGAATCAACGAAATACCCTGTCTTCCAATCCACTATGGTTTTCGTGGCACAAGCAGCCATAATCCGGCACAAAGGAGTACTACTGCAATGATCTGAATGAGCGCGACAAATGGTGCAAGGAGCATAAGGATCGCCGCGATGCTTGCGATGCCGATTGGTACTGCAAGACATATGGGACAGAGGAGTGCAATCGTGCCGAGCACTCCGGCGAGACCTGCGGCTCGCCGCACG
>Ga0209542_10000679_pt1 | contig 81390 bp, 98 predicted proteins | sample RifCSPhighO2_01_FD_184028 | JGI IMG/M metagenome (GOLD analysis project Ga0209542, IMG submission 184028) | Soil microbial communities from Rifle, Colorado - Rifle CSP2_plank highO2_0.1 (SPAdes) (version 2) | ecosystem: Environmental > Terrestrial > Deep subsurface > Rock core/Sediment ...
TGGTACTCGGTTTTGTAAACACCGTGTCCGGAAAAGTGAATCTTCACCTCTCCATTGTATCGCCTCCGCTCCTATTCACCCACGGCTAAAGCCGTGGGTCTCTGTCGCTGACGCGACTCCGTCTAGAGCGCCCTTAACGCCCTAATCATCAAGTTGAGAGTCTAGATACCCTTGCCCCGCCGGAGAGCGAAAATAGTTCTCAAGTGCTACCCTTTTTTTGGCTTGCTCTTTCTCATCACGGGCAATCTGCCATTCGGTTTTCCAGAATTTTAGTAGGGATTTGAACGACTCCATACTCCGGTATTATAACTCGACAAGAAATACTTTGAGAGCTTTTGGGGCTGAAGGAAATAATTTCTGATTTCTTGGATTCCCCACTCCGGGAAATCGCCACTCTCATTCTGTCATATTGACATTCTGCCATTTTGGCATATAATTATCTCATGCCTCAAATAATTAGCGCCACCGATGCCAAAAATCGATTCTCCGAAATTGTCAACCGAGTGCTCTACTCTGGCGAAGAGTTTATCGTGCAAAAACAAGGAAAACCGGCCATCAAAATCATTCCTCTAGATAAAAGAGAGAAGAACGAGAAAAAAATCGACCCCGGAACCCAGTTCCTATTGAAACTGGCAAAAATTAACGCTAAAAATCTTCCCGCTGACCTCGGTAAAAACCACGACAAATATGCCTGGGACTAATTTCGTCCTGCTTGACTCAGACGCATTGATCGGACTCGCAAACAGCGCCGACACTAACCACCAAAAGAGCCTTCTGATTTCGAACTTTTTGGCCCAAAACAATTTTGGAACAATTATCCCTTACCCAATCGTTCTCGAAGCGGCCACAGCCCTTTCCAGGAATACAAAAATTAACCGCCCGGACTTGGCAAATGAAATATTGGTAAATTACATTCGAACAGAAAACTGGCTGAACATGGACCAAAACGTGGAGAGTCAGGTAAGTCAATCCTTTTCTAAAAACACTTCCCGCAAAAACACTCCCTTTGATCACTATCTCCTTGCTCTGGCCAGGAAGAACGGCATCAAATACGTTTTCTCCTTTGACTCTTTCTACCAAAAACAGGGTCTCTCTCTCGCCGAAGACCTCCTCAAATCCTAATCACTCCTCACTCCAAACCAATTTTTGATACAATACAGGCACAAACCCGCCAGGGTAGCTTAGTGGTAGAGCGTGGGAATCATAACCCCAAGGTCGCGAGTCCAATTCTCGCCCCTGGCACACCTCAATTGAAAATCAAATTAGCCCATTTCTTCCAATTCTCTTCCTCCCTCACTGCCACTTCCCCGCTCGGGCTAGCTAGCACATCCTCCGGAACAATAATCACCTCTTCCCCAGGTCGCGCCAGCCCCAATTTGTCATAGGCAATCCGCTCCAAATAGTCTTTCGTTCCAGCCTCTTTGTCCTTCCGAACCAGTTCCCCCTTCTCTTTCTCTAGCTTCGCGAGCTCCTCTTCCCGCCGCGTCACCTTTTCCCCCGACCGCCACAACTCCACTGTCCCCGACACGGTCGTGACAATAAAATACAAACACAGCCCAATAATCACCACTCTGGCCAATCTGTCTCTTTTCATCTTTTCTCCCTCTCCACCTCGCCATCATAATCTACTTTCCACCTTGACTCCAAAACATAATAGGTGGATTTTGCGTCAGCAAAAACGTCCAAAGAGTCGATTTTACTCCGCCTGTCCCAAACATCATCCCACATTCCGGCTTGACTCCCAATCTCTATAGGTGATATTATGGGCTCAATGGAGCTTGAAAAATACCTCGATTTGTTTGTTGACTTTCTTCGATCCGTTAAAAAAGCTTCGGCCACTGTCATCGCCTATCGAAAAGACATCAACCAGCTTATAGACTACTTAAAAAAGGCCGGCAGGTCAAATGTCGCCGAGGTCACCTCTGATGACCTCAACAACTTCTTGGCCCTTCTCCACACCGAGAACTACACCCCTAAAAGCATCTCGCGCAAGATCAATTCCATCAAAACCTTCTATCGGTTTCTGATCCAGAACCAATACCTCGAAAACAACGTCGCTGCCGCCATCACCCATCCTAAATTCGACACTAAAGCCCCCCGCATTTTGACTCGCATGGAATATCGGGCCCTTCGGGACGCCGCCCGCGACGACGTCCGCATCTCTGCCGTCATTGAACTCCTCCTCCAAACGGGCATGCGCATCGGCGAGCTCGCCGCTCTTAAAACAACTTCCGTGGGCGACCATTTTCTCACCATTCCCGCCTTTGAAGGTCACCCGCAGCGCGACGTCCCGGTCAACAAGTCCGCCAAGCTCGCTCTCGATCACTATTTAGAAGTTCGCCCCAAAGTCCCCTCCGACGCCCTCTTCATCACCAAAACCGGCCGCCCCCTCTTAATTAGAAACATCAGAACGGCCATTGACCGCTACTTCAAAACTGCTGGCATCGCTGGCGCCAAGGTCAATGATCTGCGCCACACCTTCATCGCCCATCACCTCGCCGCCGGCGCCAGCCCCGTTCTCATCAGTAAGCTCGTCGGCCACAAAAGAATCAGCACGACTGAAAAATACCTGGAGTTCATCAAAGATCTCCCCGCCGAAAAAGTGAAGCTAGAGGAACTCTAACAATGACTGAAGCTGTCATGAAGAGTCTTATCTTTTCAAGCTCTCGCCTTGAGGCTCGAAAAATATCTTGATCCGACAGTCCCCTCAAAAACTATAGGTGGGCCTGGTAGGGATCGAACCTACGACACATTGTGTATAAGACAATTGCTCTACCACTGAGCTACAGGCCCGAGAGCAATTTTACCAAATCCGTGAGAATCCGTAACCAATCCGTGTAAATCCTAATTAAAAGAGGTGTGATCTCGTGGCAATTTCCGCCTCAACTTCCCGCACATCCCGGCCATACTTCAAGAACGACAATTCCTTAATCATCGCCGCCACCTTCAGATTTTTCTTGGCGTTCCGGGACTTAAAATCAATCGTCGTGTTAATGCTAAACGCCGCCGTCGGTTCGTTGTTCACGAGCATCTTGACATAAGCATTCTGCGCTTCGATTTTGAGAAGGTCTGACTCACCAAACGTCGGCGCAAATTCGTGAGCCAGAAACTGCGCGTCCGCCACCCCCACCCGGAAAGCAATCTTGGTTCCGACGTTGCCGAAAATGGAATTCTTCACATCTTCCTCAACCTGAGCAATAAACTGATTCGCCACTGTCAAATTCAAGGCATATTTCCGCGCCTCCGAAAGAATCGTCGCAAAATCCGGCGTGGCAAAATTTTGGAACTCATCAACATAAAGATAGAAGTCTCGCCTCTGTTCCGCCGGCACGTTCTGCCGGCTCATCGCCGCCCCCAAGATCTTGGGAATGAGCAAATTGCCCAAAAATGAGCTATTTTCTTCGCCAATTAAACCCTTAGCCAAATTGATAATCAAAATTTTGCCCTCATCCATGGCCGTTCGGAAGTTAAATGAGCTCTGCGCCTGTCCGATGATGTTCCGAATCATCTTGTTTGTCACGAACCGCCCGAACTTCGACACAATATAGTCAAGCGTCTCCGACTTGTGAAATTCCGACGTCGCCGCAATCTGCTCCGTCCAGAAGCGTTTCACGAGCGGATCCGACACTTTCGGCAGCAGTTCCTGCAAATATGGCCCGCCCGGATCTTGAAGCACCCGCATCACCTCAATGAGCGTCCCCTTAGGTTCCGCCTCCATGACCGTCAGCATCGCGTTTCGGACCGAATGCTCCAGCCTCGGCCCGACAATCCCCGTCTGGTGCGGGTCATAGAGCTTATACAAAAGCCCAATAAACCCCGTCACCGTCATGTGCCGCTCTTGCTCGGTGTGCGCTTCCATGATGTTCCAACCCATCGGCCGCGCCGTGTTCGAGGGATCAAAATAAATCACATCCTCCGCCCGCTCCGGGGGCAAAAGTTGCAGCACATCTTCAAAGGTATCGTGCGGATCAATGAAACACACTCCCCGCCCCGCCTTAATGTCCTGGAGCGCCATTTCTGAAAGCAGGACCGACTTCCCTGTCCCCGTCGCCCCGATAATATAGACATGCCGCCGCCTGTCCGGATTAAGAAGATAAACCGGCCGCTCAGCCCCGCGGTAGATTGACTTGCCAACATACAAATCCCCATGGTCCGGCACCTCCTGCGGCGCCGGGGCCCGCTTCGCGTTCAGCCAGAAGATGTTCGGCGTTTCAATTGACTTATTCGGCAAATGAAAAATTGTCGCCAGCTCTTCTGAGGTCAAAACCGAGGCTTTCCGGAAAAGCGGCTGATAGCGATAGATAAAGTCCGTCATGAAGTTGTGCGCAATCCGGATCTTGTCGGACGTTATGAAATTCTGGTCTGAAGAAAACTGGGCAAACGAGCTCTTGATATTGTCCACAATCATTTTGGCCATCGCCTTACTCGGCGCACAGGCCACAATCCGGATTGACGTGCTAAATCCGGGCTTGCTGATCTTGTTTTCAATTGCTTCCAGCGTCTTGGCGTCAACATTAAACTTCGCCTTCTCCGGATCGGCTTCGTTCTTCTTCGTCTTGGAAACAAATTTCCTCCCCAAACTTCGCCACTTGTTATCCGCCGGTGCCACGATAAACTGAATCGCCGCCCCTTCTCCTTCGGAAAGTTTGGCCAGCGCCGAGGTCATGAGAGACAACGGATCCACCCCCAAATCCCGATAGGTTTTAATCGGGAAATAGTTCGAAAACTTCAACTTGAGTGACGCATAAGCCACTTCCCCCTTCTCCGTAAAGATGTTATAGTCCTCAACTTCCGAAATCACCGCTCCCGGATAGACACCATGCACTTGCTTTTCAATCAAATCTTTATGCTTCTGAGCCACTGAGACATAGAATCTGATGTCCCCCGGCTTCCCGACAATTTCAAACGCCACGTGCTCCTGGATCTTCAAAAACTCAAAGTCCAGCCAGTTGCTCTTCCCGCGATAAAGTGTGTACAGCGAGGCAAACAGCTGCTCCATCGCGTCAATTTTGATCTCATTGTCCCTCGGCACCGCCACTTGGAGAAGAACATATTCGAGGGCATGCTCCTCGCGGTTCCGCCACTTATAAAATTGAATAAACAGATAGCCCGCCGCTGCTGCTGCCGCCAAAATGCTCCCCAACGACAGAAAAATGATGGCGAGCCCCAGCATCACCGACGGCAGGTCTAAAAACAAAACCCCAGGGTCCATACTTCTAAATCATAGCACAAACGAAGGGGCTAGCAGTCAGCAGCTAGTAACCTCTGTTCTGTAAAGAACCTATCAACTTTGGAAGCATCTTTTGAACTTCTACCAATAAGTTCTGGCATTGCTCTCGAAGCTTTCCTTCACCGCACATGAGTCTTTGAGAAATAATCAACTGAGTATCTAACTCCGCCGCCGAACCATCAGATACAGATAATGAATTAATGTACTCACCAGTACCCTTCCTAGCCCACCCTTCTGCTATATTTGATGGGATAGATACTGCGCACCTCCTCATTTGCGATGTCAAACCATACAACTCATCCTTAGGAAAGTCGGCTGTAAACCGATAGATTAACACAACAAGCTCAATCGATTTTTGCCAAACAATTAGATCTTTGTAGCTTGTTACTTTCACTCTAGCTCCTAGCTCCTAGCTGCTTTCTAACAATTTTCCCACCAACTCTCTTAATCAAAAAATGCGCCTTCAGAAGCTGATAGATGAACCACTCCACCAGCCACCTAAACCCCGTCGACGTCGGTTTAGCTAGCCCAGCAGTTAATTGGTTATCATCCAGGGAGACTCCCCGCACCGAAAACCCCGGCACCGTCTTGCTCATTGCCGATTGCTCATTGACAATTGGCCGGATGCCCATCTGTTTAGCGACATCTTCCGGCACTTTCACCTCACCCGCTTCCACTTTCTCAATGCCTCCCATTTCCAAAATTTCCTTCTCCAGCTCAATTTCCCGGGCATAGTTCTCCCAATACTCATCTCCCTCCGCTCTCGCCACCCTGTCCGCCTCCGAACCACTAGCTGCTAGCCCCTCGCTCCTAGCTGCTACTGGCGCTTGTTCTTTAAACTTTGGCGCCACCGGTCCCGAAGTTGGTTGAGAAACCGCGGTTTGGCTCGCCTGACTCGCCTGATCATCCTGATTCCCCTGACCTCCCTGCTTGCCCGCCATAGCAGAAGCGTTGGCGGGACTTCCCTGATTTCCCGGATCTCCCTGAGCCCCCTGAGCCCTCAAATTCCCCTGATCGTCTTGCAAACCGTCCATACCCCACCAGCATACCAACCTCCGTCCCCTCCTGCAACCAAAGCTCATTGTTCCATAAATCGCGATAGCGTTTCATGGAACATTTCAACCCAGACTGCCCCAACTTGACAAATTAAGCAGAGAGAGAGAGAATAAGGCCTTGGAATAACATCTTTCAATCCATGGCCAAAAAAGAACAATTAGCAGGACGACTCACTATCCACACAGATGGCAGTCAGGAGCTCGTGGTAACTGACGCTGCCCTCGATGCCTTCGCATTCCTTGCTGGCTATGAAGGCGAACCCCCGGAGATCGGCAAAAAACTCAAGGCAATCCACGAGAGGGAAGGTCAAAAGAGATATCAAGAACTTTTCTCATCCTATGCTCTAGGAATCAATTTCCTTAAAGAGCACAAAGGTGGCTTCTCCACTGACGATTTGCTGGAACTAACTGCCACCCAGTCCTGCCTTAGGAGTCATTCTCGATTTAACCATCGCTCTCAGGGGCAGTTCTCCGGAAGAAAGACCCGCAAACCCCGTCAAATTCTTTATCGATAAACTTTTTGGCCAATAAAGCATATTTCTCATTTCCAAACGAGCTCTTTAAGAAGAACAACACTGGCGCTCTTCACCTTTCGGACCAGTCTGGCATCACTCGAAACCAAAACGATGCCGTTTTCCGTCGCCAAAGTCACATAGGCGCTGTCATAGGCAGAAATTTCCCACCTTCGGGAATTTTCCAGACACTTTTCCAAAAGATCCGGCACCTGAATAATCTGGGGTTTTGCCGCCAGAATCTCCTTGAAAAGCTTCTTTGCCAAAGGAAAGGTAACTTTCCTCCGAAGGATTGCCGAGGCAAACCCATTCACCACCTCAAACTCCCAAATCGAAGGAGCCAGAAGGAGAGCCTCCCCCTCTGCCTGTTTGACCAGAAGCTCCCTTGCCTTTTCGGAATCTTCCTCCTCAAACACCCACTTGAGGCAAACTGAAGCATCAACCACCAGTTTTCTCATTCAAACTTTCTCCCCTGCCTGACAAGTTCTGTCACGGGAACATCAATTTTAACTGCCATTTTCCTAAATTTTTCCGCCAAATCCACTTGAAATCTGCTTGTCAGCTTCTGTTCTTTATATCGTCGGACCGCCTCCCTGACTAAAGCCGCAATGCTTTTCCCTTCGGCAAGAGCCAGAAGTTTGATCTGGCCATATTCATCAGTTGGAAACCGCAAGTTGGTGGCAATGACATTCATGGTGCCATGATACCAAGATACCATGACTTTGTCAAGACGAAACACTCGTCCCCAAAGTCCTGTCAAAACTTGACAAATTAAGCAGAGAGAGAGAGAATAAGGCCCGGAGGTGATTCGAATGCCTGACAAAAACATAGAACGGAAGAAAGACATCTTTCTTCCAACACCAGGCCACCCAAAACTCTGTGGCTATGTTGACAAAGCAGACGAACCATTCTACACTCAAGCCATCGCTGAAACTGGCGCCGGAGTAATAATCCGACCTTCTGATCAAACCATTGCTGTATTCAATAACGGGCAAAGAGTCGGCGAAAAACCAACAGTAGAATTATGGTTCACCGACGGCAAAGACAAAAGCAACTTTTGGAACAAATTCCGAGAGCTAAGGGCAGCAGCAGATCAGGAAGCTGGCCGAGGTGCACAGACCATCACCAGAAAAGGTCTTGAGGCCTCGGACGAGGAAAAATTTCGCAGGAAATTAGAGGGCTAACCAAAGACAAGTGATAATCCATTTGGAGGCAACTTCCAACCTGGACCCAAACTCTCTCGAAACAACCGTGTCCCCCACCACCATCACCTCATGTGCCCCGCTCTCCCTCATCCCCGCATATGATAACCTTATGATAACCTATTAAGAATATCTAAATCTCACGCTCAAAGACTCTAAGAAGCTGCCACTCTAAACGAAAACGTCATGTCCAGAGGAAAATACCAACCTAGATACGACCCCTTCGGCTGGCCGGAATGGCAATCAACTGACACCACTATCCCTGCCGATCTTGCCAAATTGGTCAGAAATCTCAGAACTGTCGAAAGATACCTCTACGCTGGATACCCGCCCGACCTCGCCCCGGACAACGCCGAGGCTCACCCAATCAGACTCCTAAAAATGGCCACCCATCTGGATCTTAATCCGCAAGCAAAAACAAGACTAAATAGATAAGAATGCTCAGCGTTCACGACATTCCCGAAGCCATCATCACCGACGTCACTGTCATCGAGAAAGATTTAAACCCGGATCTGGCCGCACAACTGGAACAGGCAGAGATCGCTGCCGCGCCACAACTCCTGCACGAAGACGACATAAAACTCCTTGACGAATTTAATGCCGCCGGCCGATTCCTCAAAGGAGACAGTCAAGCAGTTGAATCAGTTACATCAACCGGCATCCTTGCCAAGGTCCTCGACTCAATCGATGGGAATATAGGTTTCCACTTCTTTGTCACCGAATGGATCAAATCAGGGAAGCAAGAGCTGCCAATTGAGACGATGCAACGAGCCTTTGTCAAAACTTTCGAGCAACAACGCATCTTCAGAACACAGCTGACAACACTCCCTGCGGGGCTGAACCTCTCCGTGGCAACTGCTAACCAAATACTCGACCATCAAGCGCGCCACATCATGCTCGTCTGGAGCCAAATCCCGGAAGAAAAAATTCCCCAACCGGTCCTGGGTGAGTTAATCAAGCTTCAACAAGAGCTAGAAGTAGTCCTTGATTAATATTCGCGTTTGACGGAATCACATACGGCGCTTCAATTCTCTTTGCCAACTCCACCACATTCAAAAAAGCCTTATCTATTCCCCACATATACTTTGTCGTCGGTGATCTGAACATCTCCTCCCTCGTGTCGTAGGGAATCCTCCAAACACCACCCAGAAACTTCTCCATTACGGCCACACTCGCTCTCTTGGGGTGACTTGGAGATCCGCCATAATCCTGAACCGGTAGTCTCACTCCCGCAAAGACATCAATAATGCAGGAGGATCCATAGACGATTGGTGTCCTAATCTTTTCCGGCACCGGCTGCAACTGTTGCAGAACATAATTCCTCATCTTCCCGATCTCTGCCCGTTTTGGAAAATCAAGCGCCCCATGCCCGGGCGTAAATCTATCCCATAACATACTCGTCCCCGTTTTCAGCAGAAACGATTTCTTAAGCTTCCGCCGATTGCCAATCAAAATCTGCACACTTCCTCCTCCCACATCCAAAATTGTGAAATCTTCATCCGTCCTAAAATCCCGAAGTACTGCCCGATAAAAAAGCTCCGCCTCCTCCTGCTGGCTGATTATCTCTACCTGAAAGCCCACCTTTTTCTTAATTAACTCCACCACTTCCTTGCCCACCTGACCCATTTCCCGAAGAGCATGTGTTGAGACCACGCGAACCCGATCAACTTTTTCCTTCTCCATGACTTGCTTGCACCTCCCAAGCTCGCCAATTGTTTGCTGCAGATATTCCTCCTTCGGCCTTCCTCCGTTCTCCTCCATCCGCACCCCAAGACAAGTCAAATTATTCGACTGTTCAATTGTTTTAAGATCGCCAGAGGCGGTCTTCTCCACAATCTGCAGTTTCACCTTCAGTGTCCCAATGTCGACCACTCCATACCTTTTCACTCTCATCGTGAAGAAACATTAACTCTCCCGCTAAAGAATTTCAAGAAGATGATTTTCTCTTGTATCCAAAACAAAATCAACTAAAATAACGTTTATGAACTCTCTCTTAACCCCTGCAACCGCAAGGTTCTTAAGCGGCTTCTTCACCAACCTGGCGGCCACTTGGTTCATCCTGACAGTAATCACACCAAATTTTTTCAGCCTAGACACTCCTCAAGCCCTCATCCGATTGACAGGAAACATCACATCCTTTATGCTAACGGCGTGGCTGGCGATTAAGTTTGAAGGCCTATCCAAAAATGAATAATGAACTCTTTTCTCAATTGTTAAACAGTGGCTACATTGCCACAGCTCTGCTGGTCATTGCCATATCCTTAGCCTACATCGCCTTTAAAACACCAGGTGGCACCAAATCAAAATCGAAGCAGTGACACTTCTTTTGTCCACTTTTTCGTCAAAGCATAGCTTCCAAAAAACACCAGGTTATATCCCAAATCCCCAACGATTGTATTTCGGAAAAATGGCAGCCCCATCACGTAGCACTCCCAAAACCCCTGGATCGTCTTTGGATACATCGTCCCCGAAACCCACACCCCAAAATTCGTAATCAGAAAGAACAAAACTGAAGAGGCCATCGACAGAAAAACAATCTGCTTCCACAATATTCCTCCTCTTTGCCCTATTCTCTGTGCCCTTTGCCCCAAAAGAACAATCAATAAAAAACTGCCATACACCCACCCATCATCCCATGAAACCCTAAGAAAATGTCCGAAATAAACATCGCCAGAAGCGGAAACCCAAACGCTCTCCATCCTTTAAAATACGCCCCGCCAAAGAGCGCCATCGCCCCAATCAGCGCCACGTTCGCTGGATGCGGCACAATCCGCATTCCCGCCGCCACGAACACCACCCAAATCGGGCTCAAAATAATTCTGTTTAATATCTCCTTCATTCCTCAATCACTAATTCACTCGGTTTCCTCCTCCGCTTTTCCCTCCTGTCAACCACCCGTTTGTCCGGAAGCTCACTGTCCAAAAGTTGATATAATCCGCTCGTGAAATTGACAGCAGAAATGATCCGGGAACACGTGGGAGCGGTATTCTTTTCCCGCGGGAAAGACTATTTTCTTAGCGGGCGGGCCTCCAAAGTAAGCTGCGAAAAAGAGATAATTAGCGGTTTGGTCCGGGGATCTTCTCTCTATCAAACCACTATTTTCCTTGGAGACAATGAAATTGCCGATTCCGAATGTTCCTGTCCGATGGAAACGGCCTGCAAACACGTTGCCGCCTTAGGCCTCAAAGCCTTGCCGCTAATTAACGCCCGGGAGAGCCTTGTCCACCTAACCCCTAAGCCGACCCAACCGTCCTGGGCAAAACAACTGGAAAGAATCGAGAAGAAAATCGATACCACTGGCCCGCGGCAATTTGACCTCCAAATCCTCCTGGCAATTGAGCAAGCAGACTTGGAAGACTATTATCTCTTCGGGAGCCATGACTATCGGGACCTCAAAGTTCTTTCTCTCCGCCCGCGTCTTTTCGACCCGACTGACAACACCGTTTCCTTAAATCACGCCCGCTGGGACCATGGCGCCTATGGAAATGGTTTAATCTATTGGGACAAAAAGACCGGCACGCTAAAATCCGAAGCTCAATTTTTCCTGAAGTCCCTGAACGCCGCCCTGGATAAAAGACTGAACACTTCCTGGCAAACGGTCACTCCGGCCAATGCCGCCTCAGTTTGGCAAGCTCTTAAAGATCACAAGCGCTTCGGCGTTTCGCTTTTTGCCGGTAAAAAGAGTCCAGTCCCGGTTGTAGTCAGCCCAACTCCGGTTGACATTTCCCTGGTCATTCAGGAGGAAAAGAAAGCTGGCGCCATTTCCCTAAGCCGCCAGGTTCTGGCCGGAGAGGTGGTTCTTAATCCCAAGTGCCATTTGCTTTTGGGCTCCCCGCCGTGTTTCTGCCTAACCATCGTTGGCTCCACCCTGGATCTTCCTGAATCCGCCAACTGCTTCACTCTTTCCGCCGTCTCCGGATCCGCTCCCGAATTCGACCGTGAGCCAGTCATCACCATTCCCGCGTCCAGTCTCCGTCTGTTTCAAAAAGACCACCTGCCCAAACTGGCAAGACACTACAATCTCAAGAGCCTCACTGGTAAATTTCCCCTTCCCCGAATCATAACCCCCAATCCGGTGTTGACGATCGAGAAAATCGGCCGGAATAAGATCGCTCTCCGCCTCGGCCAGGAAGAAACTCCCGCCGGCAATGTCCTCATTGATGAGCCTGCTGCTCAAAAGTTGCGTCAGGAAGCAGAGAGTCGTCTCCAAAAAATCTATCCCGATTTTGCCCCGGATCTCATTCTTGAGGGTCTGCCCGCAGCCCGTTTTGTCTCCGAAACCCTGCCAAAACTGCCCGGCCGGGAAATCAAAATTGCCGGCCTCCCGGAATTGCCAAATTTCACTCTCGACGAAACCGAGGCAGAAATAAATTTTAATCTGGCCGAGACCGATTCCGACCACGACTGGTTCGATCTCAAAATCAGGGTTTCCGTCAGTGGCGAAGACGTTCCCTTCTCTGAATTGTTTGCTGCGCTGGTCCGGGGAGAAAGTCATCTTCTCCTGGAAAGCGGCCGCTATTTTTCTTTGTCGAACCCCAAATTTGCCAAGTTAAAAGACCTCATCGCTGAAGCCAAATCTCTTCAGGATCATCACCGGGAAGGTCTCCGGTTGAGCCACTTCCAGTTGGGATTTTGGGAAGAACTATCAAGACTTGGCATCGTCGGGGAACAAGCCAAACGTTGGGAGGAAATCTCCCTGGGGCTCAAACATTTCACTCACATCGACACTCTGTCAGAGCCGCCCGGCTTTGAAGGTCATCTGCGCCCCTATCAAAAAGAGGGCTTTTCCTATCTTTCCTCCCTGCGAAAATTTAATCTTGGCGGAATTCTGGCTGATGACATGGGCTTGGGCAAGACCGTGCAAGCAATCTGCCTCATCCTAAGCGCTCAGCACTCACACCCCTTTTTAATCCTCGCCCCCACCAGTGTCGTGGAAAATTGGGATGCTGAGCTCTCCCGTTTCGCGCCCGGGCTCTCAAAAATAATCCTGCGCCGCGGGGACCGAAGTGAGCACTACCAAAATCTTGACAGGGCAAAAGTTGTCGTCTGCTCCTATCCTCTTCTCCTGCGAGACTTTGACAAGCTGAAACAAATTGAATTTGACACCATCATCCTCGATGAGGCCCAGGCGGCCAAAAACCATCAATCAAAAGTCTATTCGTCAGCCCGCCGGCTCAACGCCGCCTCCAAGATTGCCCTCACCGGCACCCCCATGGAAAACAATCTCATGGAGCTTTGGTCCGTCATTTCCATCGTCGCTCCCGGCCTTTTCCCTTCACCTCAATTTTTTTCAGAAAACTTTCGCCTCCCAATCGAAAAATTCCAAAATCAGGAAGCCCTGGCCAAGCTTCGCAGCCGGCTCCGTCCCTTCCTCCTGCGAAGGCAAAAAGAATTCGTGGAAAAAGACCTCCCTCAAAAAACTGTCCAGACAACTCTTTTGGAAATGAACCCGGAGCACCGGAAAATCTACAATCTTCACTTGACCCGTGAACGCCAAAAAGTCCTTGGCCTTCTCGAAAGCAATGGCTTCAAAAATCATCGCTTTGAGATTCTCAAATCCCTAACCGTGTTGCGCCAGTTATGCCTTGACCCCTCGCTCGTTGACCCGAAATATGGGTCTGTCTCACCCACCAAAATCGAGGCCTTTCGGGACCAGCTGGCCGAGCTTCTGGCCGGCCACCACAAGGCTCTGGTTTTCAGTCAATTCACGTCCTTTCTCGCCACCGTCAGACGCCACCTTGACTCCGCCTCTCTTCCCTACCTCTATCTCGACGGCAGCACCAAAAACCGCGGCGACCTCATCAGCAAATTCCAGAGCAATCCTGATATTCCGTTATTCCTCATCAGCCTCAAAGCCGGCGGCTCCGGCCTCAACCTCACCGCCGCCGACTATTGCCTCCTCCTTGACCCCTGGTGGAACCCGGCTGTTGAGCATCAGGCCATCGACCGCACCCACCGCATCGGTCAGGAAAAACCCGTTTTTGTCTATAAATACATCCTCAAAGATTCGGTCGAGGAAAAAGTCCTCCGTCTTCAGGAGAAAAAAGAAGCCCTTTTTAAAAACGTCTTGGAAGAGGGCAACCTCTTTTCCTCCCTAATAACCGATCAGGACGTCCGCGAAATTTTCAGTTGAGCCCCACCATCACCCGAACAAAATGAAAAATTTCACTTTTCTAATTTTTTAATTCTCCGCAATCCCGTGCCGCAATCCTCAAGTAATCACTTATCTCTGCTCTTGTCCTAAAAAGGATAACTTGAACTTCAGTATAATAGGGCCAGATGGCCGACCCGCTTCCTAACTATCTCAGGCAACTAATCAAGCACCTGGACGAGAACCAACTTCATGCCCTGAATCAGTTAATTGTTGAAAGACTGAAACTTCTCCACAAAATGCACACCCTCTATGCCATGAAGGATTTCAATTTTTTCGACCGGGTCTCCTTCACTCATAATGGTCAAAAACTCGAGGGAACCATAACCCGGCTCAACCAGAGCACAATTACTGTCCGCCTGGATAATGGTGAATTTTGGAAAGTCAGCCCGGGAGCGCTCACCAAAATGAGCCAGGATAATCCTCTCAAAGAAGTTCTGCCCCCAGGGGTTTGGGAGAAAATAAAGAAAAAAAGATAGCTTCTTTACCCTCTCTGTTCCCTTACTTCCTTGTTCCCCTCCTCTGTTTCATGAAAACGGAAATTTGACAAATAGAGCAGAGAGAGAGAGAGAATAAGCACATGCTCAGGAAAATTATAGAAATCTTTCAGCCCAGCCGTGAAAAACAAGGTCCAGAACAGGCTCGACCGGACTCCGAGAAAGAATGGGGCGAGGCTACCATCACGAAGAAACAAGAAGAGGTTGCCAGACTAGTAAAAAATGACCATTATCACTATGGAGACACGGTTACTCTCAGCTCAGATCGCATCCTCTTCGGAGAAACAGTCGGTCCCGAAGAGCTAAGTTCCTATGGTAGCTATGTTGAAGCTATAAGAGCTGATCTCAATCTACAAGAACTTCTCACCGAGGGAACTGACCCGCAAGATCCCAAGGCCCAGCGTGGTTCCCGCGACCTCCGCCAGACAAAAGATATCCCTTTTCAAACCTTCTCCCGGAGGACCTACTTTTCAACAAGACTCCCAAACGTCTATTGGGTCAAGGAAGAAAGATGGGATAACGGTTCTGGAAGGGACATCGTTACCATCGATAATTTGCTCGTCAGAGACAATCCCAAAAAGCCCAATTTTCCTCAACTCTACCACTAGTCCTCCACCAAAAACTCCCCCAGCGGCACAAATTCCACCTTTCCCCCGGAAAAACCGGTTTTGTGAGAAAAATTCTCGGTCACCACGAGCAGCTTCTCTCCGCCTCCATTCTTTCCCCAAAAACCAGCCACGACTTCTCCCTCTCTAAGAAGCTTTTCTCTGTCCGAAGAAAATTTCACCTCCACTGCCACATTTCCCTCCGGCCCTTGCGCCACAAAATCCAGTTCTTTGCCGTCTTCAAAAACAAACCCCAATTTTTGGCTTTGCTTTTTTAACTTCCAATAGACAGCCGTTTCCGCTTTCGCCCCAAGATCTCCCTCTCCGGTCATCAAAGTTTTTAAACCAGTGTCCAAAGGATAGATTTTCTTTGGCCCATAAACTCTTTTTGAATGTGACGTGCTCCACTGTTCCAGCTTTCCTGTCAGAAAAGAGGCCTCAAAATAGCTGACATAGTCTTTAACCGTGTCCACACTGATCCCCAAAATCCCCGCCAAACGGTTGAAGCTTGTCCGACTGCCCACCCCGGCCATAAGAAGCTTATATAAATCTCGGACAACCTCCGGATTCCTGATCGGATAGATCCTGCCCAAGTCCCGAGCAAAAATGTCTTCCACAAGTGCAGAAAGATACTCGTTTGACGGCGCCAGAACATTTTCCGGATAGCCCCCCACAGTCAGGTAGTCCCGCACTTCCTTTTCCAGAAGATAGCTCTCTGAAGGTCGAATCTTCTTTTGACGAAACTCCAGAAATTCCCCAAAAGACAGCGGATAAATCACGGTGTTAATTTCCCGGCCGGTCAGCTTTCCTCCGTGGGAAGAAACCAACGCTGACGTTGAACCCGAACAAAACATTTTTAAATTTTCCCCATCATAAAGTGTTTTCAACTCTGCCTGCCAATTGGGACTGTCCTGAACTTCATCAAAAAAAAGATACAGCTTTTTCGACCGGGGATGAGAAAACACCTGTCGAAATGCCGTCAGATGATCCGAAACGGAAACTCCAATCGCTCGGGCAAAATCACAGGAAACATAGAGAATCTGCTCCGGAGAAACACCTTTCCTGAGCAAATCTCCGATCACCTGTTTCAAAATCGTCGTCTTCCCCACTCGCCGGCTGCCGGTGATAAGCTCAATCTGTTTCCGGCCCAATCTCTTTTCAAACAAATCAAGATACGCTCCCCGGCGAAAGCCGGTCTCAAAGCTTCTCTCCTCCCACCAGGGATTAAAGACAAAATAGTCCTGCTTTTCCATCAAAAGCCATTTTAAACATAATCGAAGCTTTTGTCAACTTCCTTCGATCATAATCGAAATACAAAATTTGACCCACTTTATTCCCTTGACACTCCTAAACAGCCCCCTGCTCTTCTCTGACTTTTTCATCAAGAAACATTTTAATAAGCGATTGATAAGGCACGTCCTTCTTGTTTGCTATTGCCTTCAATGTGTTCAGCAAGGAAGCTGGAACCCGCATGGTTATTGTTTTTGTCGACAGCTTGAGATTAGGAAAAACAGGATTAACGGTAGCCTTACTCCAATCAACATACTCAGTACTATCATGAGTGACCCAAAACTCTGCTTCCTCGTCCTCATTTTTAAATTGAGGTATTGGTTTTAGCCTATTCATAATTTTCGCCTCCTCCTTGTTGCAGTTCTTTCCTCTCTTTTCTGTTTTGATCTCTAGCTGAGACCACACGAATTTTATTCTTTCTAATTGTGAAGGCTAAGAAAATTAGCCTTCTTTCGTTTGTCACCCCTAACGCCTGAAATCTTCTTTCAATCTTAGAATGAGCCTCATCTTCACTTAAAAGCAGAGGCTCGTTCAAAAATATTTCTTCACACTCCCTGTAATCAACACTGTGCTTTTCTATGTGCTCCAAATTACCCTTGTCCCATTCAAAGCCCTGGATATTAATTAAATCATCCCCCAATACCATAACTTGTATTTAATAGTACAATACATATTTCCCGAAGTCAAGCCACTATTCTTGAACCTGCGAATATCTCAGCACGGCTACGAGGAGATTCATTTTCGACCCACTTTGTTCCCTTGACACCCCGACCCCAACTTTACTAGGCTAAAGAGCCGCAAGGCTCTTTTTTATGACCATAGCAACCAAGGAGTCATTTTTCCAGGGTCTGCCACCCGGCAAAACTAAAGGCTTTTGCGAACCTCCCGAAGGAAACCCCTATGAAAGCACTTCTGTCGACATTCAACTTGACTGCACACCAGCCGCCTGCCAAGCCGCCGAATGTCACATGTTTAGAGCAACTCTAGACAAACGAGGTAATATCGTCAGCAGAACCTTCGTCTCACACCCACCCGAATGCAAAGCGCAATAGCAACCGCTTTACTGTTCTTTTTAGAAAGAACCGAAAGAATCACACAACCAGAAGCTTAAAAAACGTTCCAACGATCAACACGTATCAACAGAGTACGCATTCCAAATCATCAACGACGACCCCCACGCATGATATTAGCTAGCAGCTCTGCCGGCCGATTATGCCCCGGACGAGGACTTCTTCGAAGTTTAATGTACTCACTCTGCGCATCGTTCCAACCCCTCTGAACAAGCCTCATGCGCCAAGAGCCTTTAACAAATCCCACCCTATCAAGACCAGTTAATACTATTTCGACAATATTTAGCCTTTTTGACTTTCCGTGTCCACCAATCGTTTCTCGCCCCCGTCGGGCAAGCAAATCATCCATCTTCTCCCTCATTTGCGAGGTCACTGTCCGGTCATTACGATAGATATACTCCATTGTGTCGAAGTTATTTCCTCTTAAAGCTCTAGAAAACTTCTCAACAGCATCAACAGGATAATCCCCAGCACGCGTGATCAAGACAGGCGCAGGTTGCTGCTCTGACACGAGCCTTTCCAATAAACCACCCATCGACCAACTCCTCCTTCTTTAATTAACCAATTACCCACCGCTACCATTCAAGAGAGACATCATGGTAAACTAAAACCCATCGTGTCGAGCCACTTCCTCTTCTTCATCAGAATGCGGACTAGAAATAAGCTTCACCTCATCAAACTGACGAGATTGCTCAGCTTGTTTTACCTCCCCAGGATCATGACTCAAAAAAACCCGTTTTCCAGACCCCCCCTCAATTGGTCCCAAATGTCCCATCCCCCCATGTGCGATATACTCCCTTTTTGATCCTCCCTGATTCATTCCTCCACCCCCCCTCTGCACCAACTCTTCCCACAAAAAATCCCGCCAAAAAGCGGGCTATAAAATCAAAATAACCGTTCACGAAATCACAAAACCAGCAATCACACTTGCTCACCTTTAGGTTCATATTTTTCCCTCCCAAGGTAGAGGAGGCTATTACACTGTTAACACCAAGATAAACGATCCCCCATCCGCTTGTCAACAGATCAAAACACCATCAAATTTTACACGGCACCTAACAACCTAACCCCTGGCAAAGCCGAAACGCAAAATTCTTGCGTCTTAATGGGTGCCCATGGAGAACAAGGTTACAAAAACTAGTTGAAAATGAAGAAAATAAATTAAATCTTAAAGACAGGCAACTCTGCCAAAAAAATCAAATTCTCCATCTTGTCAAACTGCTCCCCCTGCCGAAGAACACAAACCGTTTTAACAACCGTCGCCCCCACCTTCTCCATCAGCTTCTCCATCATCCGAATCGTCACTCCGGTCGAAACCACGTCATCCATAATCACAACTTTTTTGCCCGAGAGAAGCGCTGCATCCCGCCCGCCTAAAACCAGCTGCCGGACGTGTTTCGGAAAATGCGCCAGCGGCCGAAGAATGACCGGTGACAACATATATGGCTTGACGCTCTTCCGGCAAACCACAAACCGCTTGTGTCCCAACCTCAAAGCCACTCCGTGAATGAGCGGCACCACTTTGACTTCCGGCCCAACCAGAAAGTCAAACTCCACATCCTTAAGTTTTTCATAAAGAACATCCGCCAGCCGATCAACCAGCTCCACGTCCCCGAGCAGATTAAAGCTCGCCAGCCGCGTGTTCTTGCTCACAAACGTCAGCGGCAGCTTCCTCGTCAGTCCGCAAATCTCCAGCGTATATTCATCCATCATGGTAATTCTCTAACCTTTCCTGCGTTTCTTATCCTCTCTCGGATTGTCCGTTGGCAACTTCCCTGTCCGATCATGCTCAGCCAGTGCATCCAAAAGCGGCCCCTCCTCCCCAAAAAATTTCTCCATCTATTCCTCTAATTCAGGATTGGAATCATATTTTTTATTCTGAACTTTAGTCGCTTTTGCTATCTTCCTCACTTTTTCTCCTCTTGGTTAACCTTCTACAACGTCTCTTAAACCACCTTGCAATCTCTTCGATCTCTGGCCTATTCCTCTCGACCCAAAGTGGAAAAGCTACCACCTCATCATTCGAAGCAATAAAAACCTGTGCATTTCTTTCAAGAAATTCAATTGCACAAGCAACCGCGGCACGTTTATTCCCATCAATAAAGGGATGATCAAAAATTATTCCATGGAAGATAGCTGCGGCTTTTTCAAATATGTCTCTATACAGATCCTCTCCTCCAAAACTAGCTTGGCATCGAAAAACCGCAGACTCTAGGAGCTTTTCATCTCGAATTCCCAAGGTTCCTCCATATGAAGAAACCATTTCATCATGAATTCGAATCGCGTCATTAAGAGAAAGGTAGTACACAAACTAAAGTTTGGCTAGCTTTTTCATGGCCGGACCATATCTTTTCTTAAAAGAGACAAGCCACTTCTCAAACCCCGGATCCACTTTGGAAATACCTTGGCCCACTGGTTGATACGCGATCACCCTTCCTGCCAATTTAGGCTCAACCTTGTCGCCCTCCTTTAAGTTAAGCCTACCGGCCAGTTCCTTAGGAATCGTTAAAGCTAAACTATTTCCAGCTCGAAAAATCGTCAATACCATGTTAGTACATATGTTATTACAGCCGAAGAACCCTGTCAACTCTTAAATTTCCCTGCTCTTACCTGCTAATACCTGTTATACTTGCCAATACATGTTAATTATTTACACCGGCACCGGCAAAGGCAAAACGACCGCCGCTTTCGGCCTGGCTCTGCGCGCCAGCGGCTACGGCCAAAAGGTCTGCATCCTCCAGTTTGTCAAAGAGGAATCCTGGCCCGAAGGCGCCCGGGTTGCCATCAGAAAGCACCTGAAAAACATTACGATAAAAGCTCTTGGCTCCGGCTTCGTCGGCATTATGGGCGACCAGAAACCTCTTGAAGAACATCAGCAGTCCGCCGCCATTGCTCTCAAAGAAGCAGAAAAAGCCATCAGGTCAAAAAAATATAACCTCATCATCCTCGACGAACTCTTGGGCTCCCTCCACGGCGGCCTCCTAAACGACTCCGACGTCCAAAATCTCTTACTAACCGCTAACCGCTATCCGCTAACCGCTCTCGTTCTCACTGGTCGTCACGCCCCCCAATGGCTGATTGACAAAGCCGACCTCGTCACCGAAATGAAGGAAGTGAAGCACCCCTTCCAAAAAGGCCTCCAGGCCAAAAAGGGAATTGATTTTTAACCCTTGCTAAGTCTCGCCTCCGGCCTTAAATTGTAAACTACAAATTAATAGGGTGAAAGTCGGTGACTTGCCTCGACGCAGTACGAAAGTACGCAGGCGGGAATTCCGACGCTGTGCCGCAACTGTGAAATCCTGAGCCTGTCAAAGGAGCTTCTCCTGAGCCTGTCGAAGGATAAAGTCAGACCCCCAATGGTCCGCCGCTTGGCGGACTTCCGAGCAGAAGCCCACTCTTGTTGCAACTCCTCGGAAGAGGAGTTTTATGTCAGCAGAAACCGAGACAATTTCCGCCGCAACAAGCAAACAAGACGACAATTTCAGTCGTATATATCGTCTTTACGACGACTTCGACCGCACCCTGAAGACAAAAACCGATCAGAAAAGATTAAGCCGGGCTTATCATCCTGTCCTCGAACGAGCCAGAATTCTCAAAGAATGGCAAGAACGCGGCCAAAACTCCCCTCTCCTCCCCGGTCTGGCGCAAGAACTAAGAGCCAACATTGAAACCACCTTAGCTGAACATTTCAAAGTCAAAGGTGGGACCCGCTACATGAACCTTGACGAAGACCAACTGTGGTCCCCCTTCTTTCCCGTCGAGCCATTCATTGAAGTGGTCAGGCGTGGCGCCGCTCTAAGAAAAGCGCTCGGTTCACCTGACCAAGACCGGGAAACCGCCGAAATCACTGGGTGGAAAAAAATCACCCAAAAACTCCTGGATGGTCCAATTGGCACTCGTGTTGTCTCCCTTTCCCCTCCTTCGCAAAATGGCGGGCCCTACACCGAGCAGTATGTTGACGAATTCATCTCTTCAGGCAATGGCAAAGAAACTCGTGTTCTAACCCGGAGAACGGCCGTCAACCTCACAATCAGTGACTACGAGGCCCTCGCCCTCTCAGTAAACCCCAACTATTTTGACGGCTACGACCCGGAAACACCCATAGACGCCTGGTTTCTTTCCCATCCGTTCACAAGCTCGGTTAAAATTCCTGTCAACCGCATCATCGGCTACCCTCCGGAAAAGTTCGAGAAAATACTTACCGCTGTTGACCAGCTAATTAACCGCCATCAGCAATCTCTTCTAAGAGAGGTCATCGATTGGAACGAGGTCGTTTCCACTCTCAACACTCTCTTCTACTTTGCCAACAAGTTTCGCGATCAATTGGAAACCCTGGAAGTAATTCCGATACCCCAGTTTGACCGCCTATCCTTGTCAACCATGACTTTCATTGCCTCCCAACCCATCCACCTAGTCACTGGGGGTTGCGGCATAAGCGGCGGGTTTGAATCCGCTCGGAGTCTCCTACTACAAAATAGTGTCGCCCAATTTGGACTTGGAGGACGATCCAGCGAATATCACCATATAGGAACGTGTGCAAAATGCCACCAAGGACCAAAAAGAGTCGGTGACTGCAGCATTTGCGAGGACTGCGTCATAACATATTTCAGCTAGAAAACGGTCTCACCCAAATCCGAAACGACTCATCGACCTGGCTGACCTCGTCACCGAAGTGAAAGAAGTGAAGCGCCCTTTCCAAAAAGGCCTCGAGGCAAAAAGAGGGATTGATTTTTGATCATTGACGATGTATACTACTCGTGATAAATTCTTGTCATGAAACCAGTCGACTGGAGTGCTGAAAAAAATGAAAAACTGAAGGAAGAAAGAGGAATTTCATTCGAAGAAATCAATGACGCAATTGCCAATAACGATGTCCTTGATTCTTATGATCACCCAAATCAAAAAAAATACCCTGGCCAAAAAATCATGGTCGTAAAAGTTGACGACTATGCCTATCTCGTCCCCTACGTCGAGGATGAGACAAAATATTTTCTCAAAACGGCATTCCCAAGCAGAAAAGCAACCAAGAAATATATCATCGAAAAGAAAAAACTATGAAATACTTCGAACTTGATGAGGAAGAAAAAGAAATAGAGGAGGCTTTTGAAAAAGGTCAGCTTAAACCTATCAAAAATCTTGCCGCTGAAAAAAACCGCCTTCAAAAAGCCGCTGCCTACACTCTGGCAAAAACCAAAAACATCAACATTCGCCTCTCCCAAAAAGTTCTTTTAAAGCTCAAAGCCAAGGCCGCCGAAATGGGCCTCCCCTACCAAACCCTCGCCTCCTCCATCCTGCACCAGGCAGTCATCAAGTAATAAGCCCCATGCCAAAAAGGCCCCCAGGCCAAAAGTGGCATCGATTTCTAAATTTGTAGGACAACCACCCTTCCGTTATACTCCGTTTAGCCATCTATCAACTCAAGCCTCGGCGCCTTCTTTCCCCCAACTTCCACCTCTTCACCAAACACTTCCAAATGACCAATTATAACGCGGCCTAACATTTCGCATACCCGCAGGCCAAACACTTGGCGCACCCTTCTTCATAGATAAACGCTGCCGCCCCGCACGACGGGCACAGATCCTTTTTCATCGTCAACTTCATCGTCAGCTGCCCCGGACTCACCTGGTCACCCGGCCCCTCTGCCCCCTTTTCCTCCCCAGGACCAGCCTTCACTCCGGCAGCCCCACTTTTTAAATAATCCTCCAACACCTTCGCCACCGCATCCGCCAGCGACTTCACCCGATTACTTCCAAATCCCACCGCCCCCAGCCCGCCGATTCCCCGAAGTTGGTCCACAATCGTCCAGGCAATCTGCCTCGGGGAAACCCCGTCCGCAATCCGCAGCGACATGCTGATAAGCCTCCCGATCGCTTCAGCATCGGCCGCAATATCGCTCCCCCCGTGTCCCACCGCGATAAACACCTCAAAGGGCTCCCCATCCGCCGTTGAGTTAATCGTGATAAATGCATGACCGAGCGGCGTTTCCATCCGGTAGGTCACCCCCGAAAGCTTCGTTGTTGGTCTCAGCCGGAGCTGCGCCAGGCTCACGGTGTTCACATGGCCGTTGCTGCTTCTTTTTTCCTGTCCAGCCTCCTCATCGTGAGCCGTCTGCTTCTTCGCTTCCTGCATCGGCTTCTCCTTCGTTCCCAAATTCAGCACCTGGACCGACTTTGACCCGTCCCGATAAACCGTTACTCCCCGGCAACCCGTTTCATAGGCTTGCAGATAAGCTTTCTTTATATCCTCTCTCGTCGCCCCGTTCGGCAAATTAATCGTCTTTGACACTGCATTGTCCGTATATTTCTGAAAGGCCGCCTGCATCCTCACGTGCCACTCCGGAGACAGATCATGCGCCGTCACAAAGATCCTCTTAATCTCTTGCGGCACTTCCTCCACATGAGCCAAAGCTCCTTCACTGGCAATCTTCTCCTTAACTTCCTCGGTATACCAGCTTTGCCCCAAAGCCATCTTTTCAAACAAAGGATTTAAAAAATACATCGTTCGCTCAATCGCATTCGTCTTCACATAGTGCTTGAAGGCAATCGCAAAGAAAGGTTCAATCCCCGTCGAAGTGTCAGCAATAATCCCAATTGTCCCCGTCGGCGCAATCGTCGTCACTGTCGAATTACGAAGCGGCTTCCCGTCCTTGTAGATGCTCTCTTGCCACCTCGGAAAGGGCCCTCGCTCCAAAGCAAGCTCCTCTGATGCCTCATGGCCTTTTTCGTTAATAAACCTCATTATTTTCTCGCCCAGCTCCAAAGCTTCCTCACTGTCATAGGGAATTCCCAACTGCACCAGCATATCCGCCCAACCACCGACACCTAGTCCGATTCGTCTAATTGCCTTAACCGTTTCTTCAATCTGCGGCAACGTAAACGGGTTTCTCTCAATCACCGAGTCCAAAAATCGCACTCCCAATCTGGTCACTTTTTCCAATTTCTCCCAATCAACTTCCCGGCGTCCGCTTTCCTCTTTAACAAAATAAGTCAAGAAGATACTGCCAAGATTACAAGCATCAAATGGATACAAAGGTTGTTCTCCGCAATCGTAACTGACAATTCCATTGGCAATAAATGTATAACTTTTATCCTCGGTTAAATCATAAACTCTTTGCTTACCGGCCGGACTAATTCTTTCAACCTTGTCAGCAAATCTTCCCGATCGAAAGTCCTTGGTGTAGAATCTATCGGTCTTTCCCTTGTGCCGTCCGCCAAGAAAGCCTACTGTTTCAAGAAATTTAATCACCGATTCCCGGGAAATTTCCAATTCATAGCAAACGCCGTCAAGAGCATGGGTCTTAGTGCTACCATGCACATCCGTATAGGTGAACATGCCTTTTCGAGGCTTTCGGGCACGGTTATAAATGTGGGACAAAATACCCAGATTCAAGAGGAGTAACTGGACTCCCTTTAGAAGCAACTTCGACTTGGCTGTTAATCGGACATACGAACTGTGGCCAACGCGAAAATTTACGGTTCCGTCAGCCGTAAATAACCCTTGAAGAAAGCCGATGACCGCCTCTTTGGGAGCTTGGTACACAGTCCCCGGCACTTCCTTATCGGCCGCTTTCACCGGCTTCACCCCCAGCTGTAAGAAAAAATCCACTAATCCCTTACCGTGATAAGAAAGATGCCAGGTATTTCTGACCCTCTCAATGGGTTTAATGTCCTTACCATACCATCGGTTGATAATCGCCCGGAAATATTCCATTATTTCTTTGTCCTCAACCCCGAAAGTCAATCCCGCTCGGCAATTTTTGTCCCCCGTCCTTAGCCAACCATCTCCCACGAGCCAGCCGAGAACTTGCCCCAATTCCTTACTCCACTTTGTTGGTAGCGTCGGTTTTCCGAACTTAAATGGAAGACTCCCCTCAGAACTGAATCCCCCTTCTCCGCTTTGGACACAAACCTCGTCACCAAGATTTACTTCTGACAATTTTACCCAACCATGAGGAGTAAGCACTTTATGATCAAACGTTCCGGTTAGCTCCAACCCAGCTTTGGTTTCTAAGCGTAAAACCTCCTTTTCCCCGTTATCAAAAAACTTAATTGCCCTTCCGTCCTCAGTTCCTTCCGCATTTGGGTCCAAAGTCCTCTTATCAATAATCAATCCCATGTTACCTCCGAACCTTGCCCCTCCCTCAAAGTGACTCTCCACTACGTCACGCATTTTAATCAACCCCTCCTGAGTAGAGATTAACGTGTCTCCTGTCACACAAGGATTTGTCGCTTCCACCGGACCCATACTCGGTACCGGGTTGGCAGGTCCCTCATTGATCCGGTCAATAAAAATCATTCCTGGGTCGCCCGTTTTCCAGGCCCCTTCAGCAATTTCATTCATCACCATTTGGGCATCCAACTGTCCCACTACCACCTCACTGTGCGGATCAACAAGATCATACTTCGTTCCGTCAAAATATGCCTTCATGAATGCGTTCGTAGCCGCCACCGAAATATTAAAATTGGTTATCCCTCCGGACTCTTTACAATGGATAAACTCCAAAACATCCGGATGATCCACTCGCAAAATACCCATATTTGCCCCCCGACGCATTCCCCCTTGTTTAATCTGTTCCGTCGCCGCATCATAAACTCTCATAAATGGCACCGGCCCGGAAGCAATCCCTTTCGTCGACCCAACGATTGCTCCCGACGGCCGCAGTCTGGAAAAAGCAAAACCTGTCCCGCCACCACTGTGATGAATCAGCGCCTGCCACTTAACCCCATCAAATATTCCTTCTATGGTATCCTCAACTGGAATGACATAACACGCGCTATATTGTAAGCCGTTGTTCTTTCCCGCATTAGCCAGTGTCGGCGAGTTCGGCAAAAATTCGTGAGTCACCAGCAAGTGATAATATTCCTTCGCGCAAGACATAATCTCGTCATATGTCTTCCCAAACTTTCCTTCCGCACAAGCAATGTCCCAGGAAACCCGCCAGGCCATCTGATCAGGAGTTTCCACCACTTCCCCAACAGCATTCTTCAGAAGATATCTTTCTCGCAGCACCTTGACCGATTGTTCGCTCCATTCACCCTCAATAAGCCCTTCAGGCATCGGCGGCACCACCACGTTTTGAAGTGTGGTTTCATTCACCCCCCTCGCGTCTCCATTCTTGCTACCCATTACCCCCCCGTTCGTCCTCCAACTCTCACTTCTCCCTTCTCCTTTCTCATTTCCTTTGGCCGGCCTTCCCCTCCGGACAATCGCCGGAATCGGTTCGTTAATGGTTGTGTTTGGATCAACTTGCGCCATGACTACACCCTAAAGTGACGAAGGTAATGTTTTTGAGCCCGAGGGTAAGCTGCGCAGGCACTTGGTACCTCGCAAAGCGGCCGAGGGCGAAAAAATGTTACCGAGTCACTAGCCATTATGTCAACTTTTCAATCACCTTCTCAAAATCTGCCAGATCGCCAAAGTCCAAATAGACGCTGGCAAACCGGACATAAGCCACCTTGTCAATCTTCTTTAATTTTTTAAGCACCAGGTTTCCGATTGTCTTACTGCTCACTTCCACCCCATCCCTATTGCGCAACTCTTGTTCGATCTCGGCGACGATCGAACCGATGAGTTCCGTCGAGATTGGCCGCTTCTCCGTCGCTTTAACAATGCCGCGCCGGAGCTTTTCCCGGTCAAATTTTTCCCTCCTCCCGTCTTTCTTAAGAATCACCAGATCAACATTTTCAACCCTCTCATAAGTCGTAAACCTCTTCGTGCACTTTTGGCACTCTCTCCTCCGCCTCGTACTCTCTTCCCCATCTCTTGTTTCCAAAACATCTGTCTCCTCACTCCCGCAATACGGACACTTCATCCTATTTTGCTATACGAACAAACGTCCCGAATTCGTCCATTCGTATATTTTGTCTCAAATTTGTATATTCGAGATTACTCTTTTGTATGAAAATTAAAAGAGCCACTAGATCTAGTGACCTTGACTAGGTTAGACCCCTACATCTTGCCTGTCAACTGTGAAAAACCCCATCAGAGGATGTCAAAAACATTTCCCGAAGCTGGTGCCGAAATTTTACGGAAATTCTCCTCTTTCTTCTAACCCCTAACCCCTAATCTCTAACCTCTGTTAAAAGTTTCATTACTCGACTCTTGGACTTCTGACTACTCTCATAAGCCTTAGTCAGTCGCGTTGCCTCCTGACCATTAACCCTCGTCGCCAAAGCATCAATCACTTCCTCGTGCTTCCGTCCCGCCACCATCAGCTTCGCCGCAATTTCCCCCACACCTACCTTCTTCCGCTTCGCCACCTCAACTTGATCGATCGCTTCTGAGAAATATTCCTCCCCATTTACCACTGTCGTGACACCCAAATCAGCCTTTCCCGTTTCCACCAAAACCTTACCTGCAGCTAATCGCTTGTCCGAAAGAAGAAGCAGGTAGTATCCCTTCTTCACCGGGTCCAAAACCAGCCAGCTGACGATTCGATCCCTCGTCACCTTCAAAAAATAAAGCGGGTTGTCCGGCAGAATTCCTGGGTATGGCAGAGCGTAATCAATTGACCTTTCCTCCTGTTGCCCGACGTCCGGCCCTGGCACCGGCTCCTCCGCTGCCGCCAAAACTGATCCGCTGAATACAAAATTCGCAAACACTAAAACCAGGAGAATACTAACAGCTATGCGCATATTCATCTAATAAACTTCTCCGGAGCAAAGCCTCGGAGTTTTCGTGAACAAGTTTAATGAGGCTCACGAAAACTCTGGCAAGTGCCAACCAAACTTTTGCCTTTGGCAGAAGTTTTAATCAGTTCGCTTTCAAGCTCTTGGGCTAACAGCCTAGAGTTTTCAGCAAGCCGATTATAAATCTGATTTCATCCGATGAAATCTCAATCACATCATGAAGCAATTCCTACCAAAATTCAAGTCCCCCTTGAAATTACTCAATTGCAATCATAAACTAACACCATGAACGGCATTCCCATCCTCGACGCTATTCCCGTCAACTGGTTCATCCTCGGCACTTCAGTCCTCGCCGGCGTCATCCTCTTCCTCATCCTCACTCAAATCCCCGATGACGAGGAGGAAACCGAAAATAAGATCGAAGAGAAGTCATCGACTTCAGAAATGAAAGAAGAATCCAAACCTCGTCTCGCTTCCAAAAAGAAATCCTCAAAGCGCTAATCACTCTTAGGATCGTCAAGGTATTTGATATATTCGAGATTCTCCCCCAAACACAGTTCAGCGTAGTTCTTACCGTTGCTCAAAACTGCACTTATAACACAACTCTTTCCCCCGTCAATAGATCTGTAAAAATAATCTTCAGTACGATTAGGAAGAGAAAGGGGCTGTATGTCCGCCAGCAAATAGCTCATCAAGCGAAGAGGGACATTCTCCCTTTTCAAGACAATACTGTTTGGCCATCTGCTTTATCAAATTGACATTAGTTTTCTTAGCCGAATCTTGGACTTTTTCCGGCGAGGGAGCGTACTCTTGATAGGCAGAATAAGCTATTGACCCTAACAAAACCAAACCAATTAAAATTTTTATTGTTTTAGACTGAGGTGCTCTAGTAATTAAATTGCTTGCTGGAGGAAAAACAATTGCCCCGAGAGCTAAAAGAAACAGCGCTTCAGTTGGAGAGGAAAATAACTGGTACACCCCGCCCAACAATGCACTCGCACCTATTACCCACCCCGCAAGGCTAAGCACCCTAGCTTTCACCATCTTAGCATAGCACAAAATCACCCAAAACTCTTTCCATGTTTAGACAGACTCAAAATCAACTTTTATCGCAGCCCAATCGTTCAATCGCAACCCTGGGATAAACTTAAAGTGTTTAACATTACTTGTGACTAGAGTAAGCTTTTCTTCCAGAGCCGTAGCCGCAATCAAAGCATCAGGGATGGCTAGGCCATAAGAAAGACTATACTCTCTAACAAGCTCCAGCATGATCCCACCAACCCGAGAGGTAATTGGTAAGATTTCCACGTTAGATAAAAACTTCTCGATTTTTTTCTGCGACTTTTTATTAACCGCTCCCTGCAAAAGCTCAGCAACACTAATAATTGAGCATTGGATCTTCATAAGAGTATTTAAGTAGTCTTTTACCCCCGCCACTCCCCGAAAAAGGTCAACAAAAATTGTCGTGTCAAGAAGAAACTCAGACATTTCGATTCATCCATTGTCTCCTCACATCGGCCACCCACTCTGCACTGTCCTTAATATCCTTTCTGTCCTTCCAAATCCCAAAAGCCGAATCAATAGCGCTCTTCTTCCTCGCTCTCTTCCTCTGAACAATGGAGGTATCAACAGGCACCAACTTAGCGGCAGGTTTACCAAACCTTGTAATCACAAACTGCGCCCCATCCACTTGAACCTGGGCAATAAGTTCTGCCAGTCTTTCTCTTGTCTCTCTCACGGGCACGCTTTGAACCATGCAGTAATACTATCATTTTGCGTACACAAAATCAATATGTAAAATTTGTACAACTTACTTTCCCCCCACTAACACTACCTCTTCAATGAGCCGATTCGAATAGCCCCATTCATTGTCATACCAGGCAAACACTTTAACCAAGTCCCCCATTTTTGCCTCCGGCGTGTTGCCCACTACCTGTGTCAGCCCCAGATCGACAATCGACGAATGTGAATTCCCCACAATATCTGACGACACGATCGGCTCCTCCGTAACTTCTAATACCTGCTTATACCTGTCACTCCCTGCCGCTTCCTTAAATACCTGATTAACTTCCTCCACGCTCACTTCTTTCTTCAAATGAAACGTAAAATCTGAGATGCTCCCTACAATCACCGGCACCCGCAGCGCCACTCCGGTAAAAAGTCCCTTCAGTTCCGGCACCGTCTCGGCCGCCGCAATGCTGGAACCGGTCGATGTGGGCACGATGTTCATTGCTGCTGCCCTCGCCCGCCGGTAGTCCCGATGTCCCCCATCCTGCAGTTCCTGATCGGAAGTATAGGCATGCATCGTCGTCATCATTGCCTTATTCACTCCGAACTTCGAAACCATAATCTGCGCCACCGGGGCGATGCAGTTCGTCGTGCACGACGCATTGGAAATAATCTGGTCCCCGGGCCTCACCACTTCCCCAGAAAAAGTTTTGTTACGGTCCGTCAGGTTAACATCCAGCACATATGTCTTAATCGTCTGATCTTTCGCCGGCGCGGACAGCACCACCTTTTTTGCCCCCGCCGTCAGATGCGGCTGAATCTTCTCTGCGGTTGTGAAAGCCCCCGTGCACTCCAAGACCACATCCACTTCGTGTTTCTTCCACGGGAGCATCCCCGGATTTTTCTCGCTGTAAAAAGGGGTCTGCTTATCATCGACAACCAGATATCCAAGTAATTTTGGCACCTGATCCCCTTTACCCTGAGCTGGGTCGAAGAACTGATCCCCCTGACGCCCCTGAACCGTGTGTCCCGCCAAAATCCCGTAGGCCGTATCATACTTCAGAAGGTTCGCCCATCCGCCAATGTCCGTCGAGCTCCCGCCGTTTATTGCCACCACTTCAATCTGGTCAGAAAACCGCGCCAAAATCACCCGGTGACTCACCCGGCCAATCCGTCCATATCCATTAATCGCCACCCTTATCACTCGTCAATTTAAAATTTGAACTTTGAAATTTGAAATGAATATTTCAAACATTTCAAATTTAAAAATTTCAAATTCAATTCAAATTGTAAATTTCAAATTTCAAATTTCTGCTCGCTACGTAAGCAAAGCCGTAATGCCGGGCAGCTCCTCTCCTGCCAAAAACCGCAGCATGCTTCCTCCCCCACTGCTCACCCAATCAAACTTGTCCGTCAGTCCCAGCTTGTCCCCAAACCCGACCGTGTCCCCTCCTCCAATCACTTTATATGATTTCGAGCCGACAATCAACTCCGCCAGCCGCTTCGTCCCCACTTGATAATTAATGTCTTCGATCCGCCCCACTGGTCCGTTCCAAACGATCGTGCCCGCTGTTTGCAACAAAGTTTGACACCGGTCAATTGATTCGAGGGTGCAATCTTTCCCATTTTCCGTCTGCCGCAGCAGTTTCACCTTCTCCATGGCCATAATCGGACTCCCCACAATAATCTCTGACAGCAGTTTTCCCCCAACAATAACAAAGTCCGCCACCTCCGCCATCTTGGAAATCACAGGCAGTTTCGTCTCCAGTTTCGCTCCCCCAATCACCACCACCAGCGGCCGCCTTGGATTTTCAAGGATCCCAGACAGCACTTCAACTTCCTTAGCCAACCGAAATCCTCCATAATGCGGCAACAATTTCGCCACCCCAACAATACTCGCCACCTCTCGATGTGACTCCGCAAACGATTCATTCACGTAAACTTCCGCCAAACTCGCCAGCTCCCTGGCAAATCCCTCATCATTTTTTTCCTCCCTGGAATCAAACCGCAAATTCTCCAAAACCGCCAAATCTTCAGAAACCCGGAACCCACCAAAACTGCCAATTTTCTCATCACTAATTGCTAATTGATTGCCCATTGATGATTGCTCATTGCTCATTTTTTGAGAAAACCATTCCGCCACCGGCCGACCCGAAAGCTCCGGAACCACCTTCCCCCCCGGCCGCCCAAGATGCCCCGCCAAAACCACCTGACAATTCTGTTTCAGTAAATACTCTATCGTGGGCCATATATCCTTGAGTCGAGTATCGTCAGTTATTTTTGAAAATTGAGAATTGGAAATTGGAAATTGAAGCGGAGCGTCTATATCCCCCCTCACAAAAACCCTCTTTCCCGAAATATCTTTGGCCTGGTCAATCCTGGGCAGTTCAATCATGTAATTCAGTCTAGCAATAAAAGCCCGACAAATAAAGTCACCATCTTGACAAATTGATATACACATATTAATATGCATACATATGCTAAACATCCGCACCAACATTCTTTTTGATCAATCCATGTGGAAGCAGCTCCAAAATCTGGCCAAAAGTCAAAACACCTCTATCGGCCAGCTCGTTCGCAGCGCTGTTAAAAAAACCTATTCTCAAGATGAAATTCAAAGAAGAAGAGCTGCTGCAATCGAAAAAACCTTCAAAATCCGTCCTAAACTCAAAAATCTCGACTTCGAAGAGCTCATAAATTATGGCCGTGAACGTTAAGACTTTTGTCATTGACGCCTCAGCAGTTCTTTCTTTTCTTCTTTCCGAGGAAACTCCGAACATCGACCAAAGGTTTAACGAGTTCCTAAATAGCGAAATCCAACTAGTCTCCTCCGCACTTCTCCCGTATGAAGTCCTTAACTCCCTCAAAATGTCAGTTATTCGTAAAAGAATCTCCAGTCCACAAGCCCTGGAGCTTGCTGAAACATTCCTTGACTACCATATTCTCACCAAGCAAGTTAATTATAAAGATTGTCTAAAGCTTGCGCTGTCCGAGAACCTCACCTTCTATGACGCTTCCTATTTACGTGTCAGCAAAGACCTGCACCACCCCCTAATTACCCTCGACCCCCACCTCCAAAAGTACGCCTAATCGAAAGTTGCAGACCAGCAAGCACCTATTGACTTCAGGTAAATTAGCTCCTAAAATCGGCCTAAATGGCTGACGAGTCCACCATCCCAACCAAAAGAGCCACCCGAACCAGAAAAATGGCCACCCCTTTGCTCGAGGACCTCAAAACCGAGCCGATTCTCCCAACCGCCACAATTAGCACCGAATTTGAAACCATCATCAATCATTTGACCCACTCCAAAAATCAAGTTGAAAAACTCGAAAAGGAAATTGCCGAGGTTAAAGCCAATTGGCTAAAAGACCAAAAGCAGCACGAGCAGGAGCTAGCCGAACAAAGAAGCCAGGAAGAAATCGTCAGAAAGCGCGACAAAGAAACCTATGACTACGAAATCTCCCTCGCCCGCAAAAAATCCCAGGACGAATTTGAAGAAAGAAAAACAAAATGGGAACGGGAACTTCAAAGTCAAAAAGACCAGATTGAGGCCGAAAGAAAAGAGCTCGCAGAACTCCGAAAAACCGTCGAGAAATATCCTGAAGAAAAGGACAAAATGGTCAAAGAAGCCGTCCAAACTGCCGAGAGATCCCTTCGGCAGGAGCACGACCAAGACAAAAAGTTTCTCCTCCAAGAGCACAAAGCCGAAACCGACCTCAAAAATGCCAAAATTGCCAGTCTCGAAGCCGAAAACGGCCGCCAAGCCAAGGAAATCGAATCTCTCAGAAAATCCCTCGACGAAGTCAGCCAAAAGTTCCAAACCGTCGCCGTCAAAGCCATCGAAGCCACCCGCCCGGAGCAAAAACCTGCTTCACAATCCTAAATTTTGAGCTTTTGTAATTGTGATCGTAAATCGCCTCATCATCTGCCGACCAACCCATTGGCTTAGGCTTTATCCTCTCTGCAAGTTTTAACAAATCCCAAATTAGATCTCTCATCTCCGTCCCACTTCTGGCAGACCGATTTTTAATATTCACTTTTGCGGCTCGTCTCTTCTGCTTCATCATAACTTTTAATTTAACACACTAAGGCAGATTCCGCTTGACTTTCTAAGCAGAGAGAGAGAGAGAGAGAGAGAGAGAGAGAGAGAATAGGCCGCAGAGGTGAGATAAATGCCAGATGTAGAGATATCAAACTCTGATGGTAAACCTGTTCTTCGAATCAAACCCGGCGAAAAGCACTTGGACGTTGATCCTAAAGGCTTGAGTGTCGAAATCTATCCAAGCCCAAGCGAAGACCTAGGTCGTGGCAGAATGATAATTTGTGACCAAGCAGGATCATACTACGCTGACTCGATGGGACTTATGGGAGGCAGACACGCCAAAGTAGTTCGTCCTGAACAAGCAGCCCATACTCCCGAACAAGACTCACCTTGCTAAATTCGGCGGCGTCCTTCCCGCCAGCGCCTCAATAATATTCTGCGCCGCCATCCCCGGCTCATCTCCTATTTTCGAATCGCGAGGACCACAAGCGTGAGCTTGTTGGTGAAGCGAGAGAAAAGAAACTCGCGAAGCCAAAATAGAAGAGATCTCGGGCATAAGCCCGAGAAGTTTCATTTACCCTCTATTAGCGCGATCAGCTGACCCGGCGTGACAATTTTGCCCGGCGCCGCAAACTTCCTGACCTTCTCATTAAAAAAATCCTTCCGGTCCAGCGTCACCAGATAATCAGCCCTTGCTTTCTTTGCCTCCGCCAAAATTGTTGCATCTTTCTGCACAATCACCCTCCTTGCCTCGCCAATTGCCCTCTCGTCAATTGTCGTCTGCCTGACCTCAAGCCTCGAAACCAGGGTCAAAAACCGTTCCAAATGATAACTCTGAAGTTTCCCCCGAACATTTCTCTCCACTTCCGTCAGCACCAATTGTGAAGTCGTAAGTTTCAGCTGTGACAAGGCAAACAGCTTTGCTGAACCACCCGTTGGAGAATTAACGGCCGTAAACAGCACGCTCGAATCCACAAAAACTGTGGCTATTTTTTGTCCTCTTCGAGCCATTCAGAAACTTCCATATCACTAAACTCGCGTGTATATGGCAAAAATTGGGGATCAATATAGGTTTTCTGGTAAAGTCTGGCCAGATCCGCTTGCAGTTTGGCCAAATACTTCGGATCAACAAGCGCCACAATCGGTTTCCCTTCCCGGGTCAAAAGCACATACTTTTCGCCGGAAACAGACTCGGCCAAATTCCCTAGTTCCCCCCTGGCCTTGGTAATAGGAACAATATTCGGCATAGCGTTCACCCTCACTTTATATCACCTGTACACTTTTATGTCAATAATGATGTACACAGATGTCACTTTGCTAAATTCGGCGGCGTCCTTCCCGCCAGCGCCTCAATGATGTTCTGCGCTGCCATCCGGCTCATCTCGGTCCTGGCTTCCACCGTTGCCGAGGCAATGTGTGGCGTCAAAACCACGTTTGGCAAACCATACAAAACCTTCTCCGTCTCCGAAACAATCGGCGTTTCATCTTCAAACACATCCAGTCCCGCCCCCGCAATCCATCTCTCCCTAAGCGCCTCGCACAGAGACATCTCGTCGACCACCGCTCCCCTGGCCGTGTTAATTAAAATCGCCGACTTTTTCATTGAAGACAGTTCCTTTTTGGAAATTAAATGTCTTGTCTCCGCCGTCAGCGGCACGTGCAGCGAAACCACATCCGAAATTTCCAGCATTTTCTCCAAATCGTCATAAAACTCCGCCCCTAGCTGCTCATTGCTATCTGCTATCTGCTTATGTGCATGGTAGGCAATTTTCATCCCAAACCCGAATTTCGCCGCCTTGGCAACCGTGAGGCCGATTCTCCCCATCCCCACAACCCCCAGTGTTTTTCCAAAAAGTTCCGTCCCCATAAATAGTTCCGGCTCCCACTGGACATACTTTCCCGCCCGGACATATGCATCTCCCTCAACAATGTGCCTGGCGACAGCCAGCATCAGAGCAATTGTGTGTTCCGCGACAGCCATCTCAAACCCGCCAGGCGTGTTCGTCACGAAAATGCTCCTTTGTTTGGCCGCTTCCAGATCGACGTTGTCAAATCCGACAGCATAATTAGCCACAATTTTGAGCTGTTTCCCGGCCGCATCCATCACTTCCCCCGTAACCTTATCTGTCAGAAGCGACAGAATAGCGTCCGCCCCGGCCACAAATTGCTTCAACTCTTCCAGTGTCTGCACTCGGTCTTCCGGAAAAGCCAGCACTTCATGCCCCGCTTGTTGCAGGAGGTCCACCGCCGGCCCGGGAATTTTTCTGGTCACACAAACTTTCATATATTTCAGACTAAAGCCTTCTTTTTACCCAACTGTTCCATCACCCACATGCGAATAAGCTGTGTCGGGCCCAAGCCTTTTTTAGCAGCCCTAGACCGAATTTCCTCAAGCGTCCGCCCATCAAATCGCACCGTAATCCCATCAGAAAGATTCTTCGCCACCTTAAGTTTAACTGGCTTCCACTTATCCCAGTAATCCGAAAAGCTGTGTGTGTCCCAGAACTCTGCCTCTTCCGCAATGTTCCTAAATTTCGGAATGGGATCAATCTTTCTATTATTCTTTTTCATATTGGCCTTCTTTCTCTCTTAAGTAATCACCCCGTTCTCCTAAATCTGCGTCTCTTGCGGTGATAACATAATATTCATTCTCTGAATCCTCATGGATAGCAATCGCTAAAATCCTGCCTGATCTAGTCTCCCCCACCACCTTAAGTCTTTCTCTATAGCTCTCCTTAACAACATGTTCCCCGTGTAGAATCTCTACTACCTCGTGTGGCACAACACCGTGCCGGGCAACGTGCTCCACATTCCACTCATCCCAAATAATTCTATCAATTTTTAAAGTTTTTACCATTTCAATTGTAACACAACGCGTTACAAAAAACCACCGCCGGCTCCGGAATTCTTCTGGTCACAACAACTTTCAAATCTTAATTTTACCCCCTTACGTGTCTATCATCATCAAAATACTCTAAAAAGGCAAGCACCATCACTCCCGCTAGAAGGATAAAAAAGAACAGCTCCTCAAAAGGAAACTTGTAATCCAGAAAGGTCACCCATCCCACAAAGTGTTTCCCGGGAAACGTCCACAAGTCATTTTGCAAAGACGAGATCTCATGAAGGAAGTTGACCACAGCAAAATAGGCACCAACCTTTAAAAAATTCGCCACAAATCTCGGGTGATCTCCCAAAAACAACAAAATCGGCAGGAGAATTCCGAAAATTCCCAAAAGCAAGTACGCATACCTCACTTGTAAAACGACTGAATCCAAATAATGAAAAACTAACATCCCTCCAAGGATAATCGCAATTAAAAAGGCAAAATAGAAGAGCCGCCTCCCTATAACCCGATGTCTTGCCCGATCTAAGAAATGCTCATAAAATATGACCACTGCATATGATCCCACGAAGGCCCAAAATAAATCTTCAAAAGCCGCCACCCCCAGCCACCTGACCGGAAAAATTGTCGGGACAAACCAACTCCCATCCCGACTGGCAATATAATCTCCAACAAAGAAAGCAATTATCGAAATTAAAACCGAGAATACCAACGCCCGTTTTATTCCTTGAGGCCTCCTCGCAGAAAAATAAACACCGATTGTACCGTAGAAAAGAAATGTTGACACGAAGAAGTTCGTTTTGAATGTCACCGAAAGAAAAGTCGCCGCCAGTGGCACTCCCGCCAGAATTAAAAAATCCAACGCTTTCATCCCCGTACCAATAACTCAATAACTTAATAACTTATTTCTCAATCTTCCCCGCGCTCCCAAACACTTTGATCTTCTCTTCCACGATCCTCTGCATTGCCTCGATCGCCTCCGGCATCAGTTTATAAATAGCAATTTCCTTTGCCTCGCCGGAGCCTTGGGCGGAGGCGGGATTCGCTTCAACCAGTATTTCATACAGTTTGTCAACAAACGCGACTCGTAGTTCCGAGTTCACATTCACCTTCACAATCCCGTTTTGAACCGCTTCTCTGACCTGGATCTCCGGAATTCCTGATCCGCCATGCAGCGATAAATAAGTCTCCTTTAACTTTCCTCTAATCTCCTTTAGAAGACCTAGGTCAATATCCTTTTTTCCTAAATACAACCCATGGACATTTCCCACAAACGACGCAAACGTATCGACTCCGGTCTCAGCAACAAACTCAGCCGCTTTTTCCGGATCGGTGTAAAACTTCTGGTCCCGGACAGCGTCCGCCGACTCATGCCGGTGATCCGCTGATGAGGCACCCATGACGTTAATATTGTCAATTTCCCCCTCCACCATCACTTCCCGGGCGTGTGCATATTCCACCAATTGTTTCGTCTGCCGGACATTCTCTTCAATCGGCAGTTTGCTCCCGTCCAGATGCACATAGTCAAACCCAAAATCAATTGCTGCTTTGCACGACTCAAAATCCGGCGCGTGATCCAAATTAAGAAGGATCGGCACTCCATACGACTGCTCCATCGCTCGTACGACACCAACTAATTCTCGCGCACCGAAGTACCCCACCTCCCCTTGCGACGCTTCAATCATGACCGGCGACTTCAAATTCTTCGCCGCTCCCACAATCGCTTTCAGTGTCTCAATCGACGCGGCATTAAACGCTCCAATCGCAAACTTCTCTCTCTGAGCTCTCTCAAACCAGAACCTCGCCTTAGCCATACAATCACTATACCAAAAATCACCGAGGCTGTTTAAAAACTGCCCTCCCCCTACTCGACACCGCCTCCACAACCCCTGTTTTTCCAATCAAAACAAAACTCACCGTCAAAACTAGAACGAGACAAACAAGCGAAACGACCTCGGGAACATAAACAATTAAAACACCACCCGATCTGTCCACTTCCCACATATTCGCCCAATTGTTATATCTGTAATGCGGCGACAACTTTAAATCCGGACCCAGAGCAAGCCACAATGAGTCATACGATTGGTCAATTCCCACAAGACATTTCCCGCTTCTGCAATCAGCGTTGATTAAATAGAGAAAATTATAAAATTTGTCTGCACGATTGACCATTAAAGTATTTTTCTCGGGTGTTCGTCCTTCCACTTTTTGCAATTGTATCTGACTCAACTTTTCAAGATCAAAAGGGGCAACTCTTATTTCATTAAGTTCATTCTTCGCCAACTTACCAAACGACCTCGTCTCCCAATTGATTGAGTACGGGTTTTGAGCGTCAGTCGCAATTGGAAGTAAGGCCAAGTTCATTGAAAAATCACCAGATAGTCCAAGGTATTCCTCAGGTAATGAATTTGGCGTGTTGTAATTGATGAAGAATTTAACACTTCTTCCCTGAAAATTCTTTCCCGAAATCCGCATCAGGTATCCATAGTCGGGTCTTAAGAAGTCAAAATTATAAGAGCCACAATTAACACCAAATCCGTCCGCCTCATATATCGTTCCAGATTTGATATACGAATTTGCAACAGTTCCCTTATTCGGAAAACTGCAGTTCTCAGCAGGATTTCCTCTCAAATCAGCAGAAATAATTGGAAAATTGGTTTCCACCCCAATATTCGTGACGCCACTTACACTCAAGGTTATTTCCTCGTTCCAACTTCTGTCAACAATATCAGGAAAATTAACTTTTTTGGCCTCATTTGATACCAACTGCCCATTTTGCCCTTGTGACAATTCCGCATAGGATAATTGGATCGGTTCACTAACATTAGCTTGAACTAAAGAGTAAACAACCTGATTGTTGTTAACTCTAATAGGTTTTCTATTTACCCACAGGGTAATCGCATCATAGTCACCATCAACATTTACAGACAAATCCCTCAACTGTGGCAAAATAACCTCCGTGTTATTTGTCCAAACCTGAGTTTTTGGAAAAACAATCTGTATCCGGCGATCTCTAAACGAAACGGCCGCAAGAGTTTTATAGTAATCTGTACCAAGTCCTGGGATTTTAAGCACATAATCACCCATAGGAACTCTTCTTTTAATTCGAACCCCATCATTTTCAAAAACGGCATCACTCACCTGCAATGAAGTCAGATCACTAAACGGAAAAATGGTGTTTACCTGTCTTTCGGGTACGTTAATATATTCTCCAACATCCTCAGAAACAAAATCTCTCCTCACTCGGTCTGTTTTCGCGGACACAAAATCAATTTTTGCAGGTACAATAAGTTCGTCTCTTTTAACCCCTCCTGTTCTGTCATAAACCGTCAAAAAATCTTTCCTCCACACCACTTTTGCCTCAATACTAGCAAGTAGTTGGTGTAAACTTTGATAGTCGTAGTATTTATTGTATTGATTAATTGCGCTTTCATCGACAATAACAAGGTCAATGTTGTATTTAGTAAGGATCGACCGCAACTGACCCGAATTTTGACTATTCAATGCATGCCGTAACTCATGGTAGAAAAAATCGTTCGTTTCCACCCATCTGGCAAAATCGGGTGTAATTAAAGGTTGCGGAAAACCAAACCAATAAAAACCCATTCCTTGATGCCCACTAATCTCGTTACCACTTAACCATTTATGGTATCCCCACCCGGCTTGCGAAAAAAATGGCAACTCCAGCACTCGGAGATTTGCCGGTCTACTCTTTAAATATGAATACATCTCCGCATATTCTGAAGGAAAAGCTACTTTGAGCTTTTTATTTAGAAAGTCATCCTTAAACGATGGCCAGGAAATGTAAACCACCAACGCGAATGAAATGCCCAGAACTATTATCGGAAGCATTCTCGACAAGATGAAAGATTTCTTTCCGCTTAGAATGCCCATAATTACTTCGTAAAACTGACTCAGAAGTACAGATACAGCAAAAGAGTAGATAATCGTAAATTTAGTGACAGGGTTTCGCAGCGCTTCCTGAATAGACTTATCTCGATATATAAAATCAATAATTGCGCTCGGAAAAAATAAACCCAACCAAATACAAAGCGCCGAAAAAGAGTAGATTAATAATATTCCCCATCGCTTTCCCCCTTTCTCACGGTCGAAGATCGCCCACAACAGCCCCACTAGAGAGAATATATTAAAGAGAACTATAAAAAATGCGGCTGAACTAGAAGCCAAATAATTTCGCCAGGTATCAAATATATACTCTGGCTGTAAAGCACTAAAATTAAAATCCTTCCAACTAAAAATGTAATGTGCCCCCGTTAAAAAACTCGGCAAATCCGCAGCCTCTCGAATACTCCAAAGAGATTCTGGCCCAAATAATACATTAGCTCTGCTTTCGATAACATAGCGAGAATCTTGGTACAAATAATACAGATTCGGAATTATCCAGTAACTATTTGCAAAAAATGTCAATAAACAAAGAAAAAGAGTCATTTTCAACGCCGATAGCAAATTTTTCTTGACAAAGAAGTTCAGGAAAAAAGCATAAAACAATGAAAAAAGGGCACCTATATAAAAAACTGTCGGTTGATGGGCGCTAGGAGCGATCAACAACTGGACTAAAAAGAAAATTAGAATCGATTTTGCGTAAATTATTTTACTTACGGCATGCACCGACAAAAGAAGGAATGGGAAGAATGCGAATTGAATCGTGAACATCTCAAAAGCGATGTAAAATTGTTGGAGCGTAACAAGATTGAGCAAATAATAAACCGCCCCCAAAGAGGCTATCCAATCCCGATAGGCATCTCTGGTATTTTTTAACCAAACCTTCTGCAAATACAGAAACGTCCCCACCCCTCCAATAAGGAACATCAGAAAAACAAAAACGTAGCGGTTCAAATTGTCCGGTACTAGCAGTTTCAGCAGCAAAAGAATAGGAAGTCTTGGTATATCAGCCAGGTGACTCTGGGCAGCGGGAGCGCCCAACCCCTGAAATTCCAACCATGCCCCAAAAAGAGTCCTATAGGCATATTGTGGAAGGTTAAATTCAGGATGGACGTTATCCCAACCCGAAAAGTATGTGTGGACATCAACATTTTGAAACGCAATAACTAGGGCAACCGACACGACCATGAGTAAAGGTAGTAACTTAGTGAAGTCTAGTTTCGGAAGAAATCGTGGCGCTAGAACCATGAAGCGATCTTATCACATTAACCCTATAGTGCCAACAAAAGACAGCACTTTTCAGTGCTGCCGTTTAAATCAGTTACACCGCTAGCCTGGAATTACTTCAAATTCGTTTGAACCAATTCCCATGATGCCCCTGGCGCAACCTGATTAACCCAGCTGTATGCCCCCGTCCGGACATCAAAGAAAAGCGCACTCACTCCGCTACACCCATCGGTGCCGCAATTAATTGCCGTTCCTAACCGACCATGCGCAGCAGCAACATTCTGTTGAAAATAAGCCTCAGAAAAATACTGTCCTGGCGGCAATCTCGTACCATTAACCGCCCCCGGTTTAACCATATTGTATGCGTCTATCATTACATTCCTGTCTAAAGGCGTCTTGTAGTCTCTAGGTAAACCTCTAAACACGACAATCCACGAATGGTTTTCTTGGGCTCCGAGATGAATTTCAGCCTCACTTTGCCTATCTGGAAAACTTAGATCCATTCCCGCACCTGTGATCATTACGAAACCCCCCTCCGGAATTAAGAAAGGATAGTGATCATGCGTGAATGTTTCGCGATATTCTGAAGTGAGCCAACATGCGCCGGCTGCTTCTTGTTTCAAATCAACCTTGACCTGAGCTTCACTCCAAGTCTTCTGCCCACTCGCATCGATAGTAATACCATATGCGCTCAGTGTTCTATTCCCAGGTTCAGCAAGCCAGTGCTCAGTACCTAAAAGTGTTTCATTTTTATGAATAACATCCCCTGGCGCGGCAGTCAGTTCGTTAGCTGTCTTCTCAAGAGTAGAAGCTGGAACCGTATCAGCAACCTCATAAATTGAGAAAAGAGGGCGAGGTTTTTCGTTTAACTCCCCTAAAGTGTTAATTCTAACGCCCGCTGAGGCTTCTGCCTCTCTTGGGACGAGAGACACCACGGCACCTCCCACAGCAGCCAGACTACCCGCCAAGAATCTTCGTCGATCAACTTTTTCTGCCATAATCTTTCACCTCCTCCTTAAAAACCTTTAATTTTTGCCTTCAAATAAACCCCTGCTGCGCCGACCAGACCCAAACCCAAAAGCACCAACTGTTCTGGTCCCGTTGAGGGAATCACCTTAGGCGGAGTCACCTTTCCCAAAACCCGATTTTCCACACACACCCTTGAGCTGTCCCGATCCGAACTATCCGGATTATGTGCCTCGGCAAAATTTGTCGTCCGGTCATCGCAAACCGTCGATGGAGCAAGCGGCAATTGGCTGGCATTAATCACTCGGGCTTTAATGATTCGCTCAATTGTCTGTCCCGGCGCCAAACTTCCCAGGTTTTCGGACATGCTCCCGGAAATGTAAACCAGATACGAAGGTAAGCTGTCCGTAAAAACCACATTGTCTAAATTTGTATTTCCCACGTTTTGAATCTTCACTTGAAACACCACTTCTTGTCCTGCCATGAATCTATAAGTCCCGGAGGCAACCAGGTTATCAACGTAAGTTTTGCCGCCCGGATCCCAAACTTTCTTGTTCACTTGCAACTGTCCCGTCGTCACACACACCTGGCCACCGCCATATTGCGTCTCGCATCGGACCGCAGCAAAGGTTGGTGCCGCCAAGAAAAGCAAAGCGAAAAGAGAAGAAAGAAGAATCGCAACTGGTCCAAACCTTCGGATATTCATTTCCAAAACTTTTGAGCAGTGGCAGAAAGAACATCCCGATTCTAAAACCTATAAGCCCCTTTTGTCAACTATCAAACGGTGAACTTAATTTTCCCTTCAACAAAATTGTGGATGAGTGACGAAAGAAGAGTCTGGTATGGCATTCCTACCTTCTGCGCCCTAGCTTTAAGTTTAGCCAAATCACCACCATTAACTCTTGTCGTAACAGGCTTTGATATCTGAAACTGGCGATAATTCTTTGCTGCCTCCTTAAAAAACCTTTTAGTTTCTTCTAAATCGGAAATAGAAACATACATCCCAGCGTTCAATGCATCTTCCAAATCACGCTCATATTGATCAATTGGCTCACTATATTTAAATTTACTTTTTTGCATCCTTTGCATATTTTAAATAAATGCTATTTAATTCTCTGTTTGCATACATTGTTTTCAAAAAAGCTCTGCCGTCTTTGGTCAACACGTATGGAACCGCATAAACATAGTCGCGAATCTTCACGACTAAAATTCTCTGGTTAGGGTATTTAATTTTGTTCGGATGTTCAATGTTATCAAGAATATCTCCCTTCTCAGCTGCATCAACCACATCTTCAAAGCTAACTCCACGTAGGGACTTTAAAAATTGGTTCTTATCTTCGTTATATTCAAAATTAGCTTTGATCGTCATCAAATCATATAAAATTATATTGCTTTTGTCAATACATTAAATCTCTTTTGGTTTAAATCCCGGGTTATCCGCCAAAACATTCAGAATACTTTCTTCTGACAGAAGACCCGTCTGTGGTCCGAACTTTCCCACGACTGCCGCCGCATTTGCGCTTCCCCACCGCATCGCTTCCGCAACCTTCTCTCTCTTCATGATTGCCCCCATAAACCCGCAAGCATACGCATCGCCTGCCCCCGTCACCGACACTACAGGTGAATCTAAAATCTCCAAATGATAATACTTCTCTCCATCATAAGCATACGACCCGTTTTTTCCATCCGTAATCACCACTATCCCCGGCCCCAAATCAAAAACTTGCGAAAGCAAGTTCTTGACACTTCTAGCATTCTTGATTCTCAATTCATAATTCATCATTCGTGCAGCCTCCTCAAGATTCATAAAAATGATCTTACACACCTGGATTAAGGGTAAATAGCTCTCCAGCGGGGAAGCAAGTTGAACATTCGTCGGATTAAAAGCCAGTTTCAGCCGTTTTTCCTTAACCAGAGTCGTCAAAGATGCAAAAAATTCCTCATAATTCTTCCCGACAGACGAGACATACACCCAATCGGTTTTCGGAAAATCATGCGGCATCCGATATTTATGCGGCACGTAATATTCCAGAATCGTCCGTTCTGATTGAAAATTAATGATCGTTGAATACCGGCTTGGCGTGTCTTTCTGGACAACAACCATCGATGGGTCTACCCCCTCCTTTTCCAAAGCCTCATCAATTTCTTTTCCAATCTCATCATCCCCGTGGATGCTATAAAGCGCCACCTTGAACCCCAACCGCGCCAGCCCCACAGCATTATTTATTGCATTCCCCCCGATTCCCCGGTCCAGCCGGTCGACCGGAATCTTTTCTCCATACTTAAGACAAATCTCACACTCCCGGTCATTCCGCTTGCACTGCACCTCCGCATCATGCAGCGTCAAATACACATCCATCGTCGCGTCCCCAACCGAAACGCAATCAAACATACACCTAATAGTGGCACAAATGGGAAGCTAGTTCAATTAACCCTGCTCCGGTTTGCTTTCAACAGCCTCAACTTCAAAATAACTGCTCAAGCCTAACGCCTCGACAAGTCCAGGACCAAGCGTTCTTAATACTAACGCCCTGCGTCGACCGTCCACAACTTTCCAATTTTTAATTATAGTAAGGTTACAGTCAACACCTTCTCTTTGGTTTGCGGACGCCATCATGGCCCCGGCCAGGCGGTACATCGAAAACCATGTTATTGGCTCCCCCTGCCACCTGTTTTTTGCATCTTTTTGAAGTTGTTCCCAATCTACCTGTGCATATCTGGCCAGATCCACCACACTAGGATTTTCCGGAAAAGGAGGAAGATTTTCAGGAGGAATCGGCTTTTCGTTTAAAACCCTGTGCATGTTCCAGGCAAACCGCAAAAAATTCGGCAGTCCAGCCGTCTCTGAGGATACTCTACTATCGGGCGACGAACCATCCGGCATAATCCATTAACATATAATAATCTTCCTTCATCCACCCTCTCAATCGCCTCCACTCCCACGTCCCATTTAATTAAAAATGTCTTAAGAAAAAATTGAGATCAATTGAAAAATGACATACACCGTGACTGGAATTGCCAATGCTACCGCCCAAAAATTCACCCCACCAGGAAGAGAAATAAGCTCTCTATCCGAAACGCCAATCCTAGCCAATCCTCTTGCCATCACCCTGGCCACCACAACAATTAAACCAATTAAAAGGATAAAACCGCTCGGAAGGGTCAGCAGGAATGCAACGAAAAGAATTATGACGCCTGCTATCCCCCCGCTCCCTGAAGTCGCAAAAAGCACCCCCACAAGAGCCAATGGGAGAAGGAACAATAGCAAGTTAATTACCCAAAACGTTGTTCCCTGGGAAAGTGTCCTGTCCGCCACCCCAAATTTCCCCAAGACCTTTACAATCCCACGCGCCGCCAAAAACACTGCCCCAACGACAGATCCCAAACCGGATATCAATATAACTGACAGCCCCCCTAATCCCGAATCTAGGGAAATAATGTCATTTAAACTCAGCCACAGAATCGCCACGCATCCTATCCAAAAAAATAGCATCAACACATAAATCCCCTCCTTTTCCCCTAAATCTAGACAGGCTTGTCCAGAATCTCCCCCACTTCATCCTACCAAGAACTTGACTTTTTAAGAAGAGAGAGAGAGAATACCCTCATGATTGCCACCCTCATAGAAGCGGTTGTCACCAGAACGGGAAAAACGGCCAAAGTAGAAGTTATAGCCCAATCCCCTACCGGTCAGAGGCTTACGCTTCCAGTTGCCAACGGTGAAGGACAATACAACGAAATAAAAGACTTTGCCGTAACCAGGGCTCGCAAACTAGGCATTGTCTATACTGAAATCACCGCAGGAAACCCAGGAAGTTCAACTTAAACAAACTTCACTTCCCACTTCATCTCAAATTCACTTACTCTTCGAAGGCAACTTGTAAGCGATATAAAGGAGAATCATGGCAATCACCAACAAACCGTAGGAAATTGAAGCAACATTTAGAACATTACTAACATCAATGTTCATTTTTAGCCCTCCCTCAACTTCATGGCCAAAACCAGAGACACTATACCCCACAATAAATTCCTTGTTAACGAAAACAGATTCTGCCAAATGTCCCCTCCCAACAATCCGGGAGCAATTAAAACCACCACCAGCCACGCCGCAGCGAGATTGACAAGCGGGTCTGAAAGCACACTCAATCGAGGCTTGGTTAGCAACTTCTTCAAACTAATTTTCATTGACTTTTCTCTTACGGGACAAAACCTTCCTCACCGCTTCTTTAATCGCCCCCGTCCCCATCCCATATTTCTCCAACAATTCTTCCGGCTTTCCCGATTCTCCAAACTGATTCGGCATTCCCACTGCCTCAATCGGCGTGGGAAAATTCTGCCCCAAACACTCCGCAATTGCCCCAAAGAGTCCTCCAGTAACCTGATGCTCCTCCACCGTCACCACCGCCCCCGTCCTTCTCGCCGACAGCATCACCGCCGCCACATCAAGAGGTTTAAGAGTGCTGACATTAACCACTTCACAACTTATGTCACTCATTCCGTTATTCCTCATTAATGATTGATTGCCCATTGATGATTGCTCATTGCTCATTTCTTCTGCCACCTGCAAACATTTATAAAGCAGTGGTCCCGTCCCAAAAATTGTGACATCCGCACCTTCCCGCAAAACCTGCGCTTTCCCAATTTCAAACGGCGTCTCGGCCGTTGTAAACGCCGGCGTTTTCTCCCGCCCAAAGCGAATGTAGACCGGCCCCTGCCACGCTGCTGCCGCCTTCACCGCCTTTTTTGTCTCTTCATAATCAGCCGGTGAAATCACCACCAGATTCGGCAGCACCCGCGTCATTGCCAAATCTTCAAGGGCCTGATGCGTCGCCCCGTCCGCCCCGACCGAAATTCCCGCGTGCGCTCCGATGACTTTGACATTTGTGTTTGAATAGCAAACCGAAACCCGCAACTGATCAAAATTCCGTCCCGGACTAAACGTCGCATACGAGGCAATAAAAGGAATTTTCCCGGAAAGCGCCAGCCCCGCCGCCACTCCCATCATGTTCTGCTCCGCCACCCCCACTTCCACAAATCTTTCAGAATATGCCCTGGCAAACTTCTCGACACGCGTCGACTCCGTCAAATCCGCACAAAGCGCCACCACCTCTGGATTCTCCGCCCCAAGTTCCACCAGCGCCTCCCCAAACCCATCCCTGCACCCCTTCATTTCCGATGATGGAAAAACAATTTTTCCGTCCAACATAAGTTTCTTAAGTTACTTAAGTGCCTTAAGCACTTATCCTTCATGAACAATTTTTCCTTCCAATGTCCTCAATTCCTTCAAAAATTCCTCCCCCTGTTCGGGCAAGGGCGGCTTCCCGTGCCACAAAAAGTCCCCCTCAATTGACTCCACTCCTTTTCCCGGAATGGTATAGCATACAATCGCCGTCGGCCTTTCCTTTTCTTCCCACGACTCTTTCACTGCCGCAATAATTTGCTCGAATGAATGCCCGTCAACTTCAATCACGTTTAAGTTCCACGCGCGCAGTTTCTCCGCCACCGAGTCAAGCGGCATCACCTTCTCCGTGTAACCATCAATCTGAATGTTATTCCGGTCGACAAAGTATGTCAGGTTCGACAACTTATATTTCGCCGCCAGCATCAAAGCTTCCCACGTCTGCCCCTCGTTCATCTCTCCGTCCGATCCGATCAAATAAACCCTCCAGGGTTTCCTATCCATCTTTCCCGCCAAGGCCATTCCCACTCCGACACTCATTCCCTGCCCCAGCGGCCCGGCGGAATTCTCTACCCCAGGCGTATTCTCATGGTTTCCCCAATCTCCCCGATTCCCCCGATTCTCCAGATAGACCTGCTCATGATGCGGATGCCCCTGAAGTCGCGTCCCCAATTTCCGCAGGGTCAGAAGCTCGTCAGACCGCAGCACCCCAGCATGAATCAGAGTGGTATATAAAATTGGGCACGTATGCCCGCACGACAACACCAGCCGGTCCCGCTCCGCCCATTCCGGCTCGCTGGCCCGATACTTTAAGAGACCTCCAAAGTAAAGCGCCGTAAACAAATCCGCCAAATCCAGCGGCCCCGCCGAATGCCCCGACCCAGCCTCGACAAGCATCTTAATCAGGTCTTGCCGAATTTCGTTCGCCTTTAATTCCAAGTCCCTAATCTCCATAAGTTTCCTAAGTTCCTTAAGGCTCCTAAGTTTTCGTTCTCAAATAACTGTGTTCACTGCTCGCCTCCAAAGACTTAATTTTCAAAAGCACCTCCTCAGGCGAGGTCACAATGTGATAAACCTTCAACTCCTCCGCCCGCAGGCGCATGTTTTTTCCAATGGCCTCAATCACTTCATGCCAAAAGTGACCATAGAGCATCAGCGGCTTGTGATGCCCGAAATGCAGCCGGGCCAGCCCCCACGCCATCCCGAATTCCGAAATTGTCCCCGTCCCCCCGTTAAAAATTAAATACACATCCGCCACATCCATAATCTTGAGCGTTCGCTCCACATACGTCGTCGTCTTCATCTCCTCATCAAAATGGTTGTCCGGATCCCGTCCCTCAAAAAACTCCGCCCCTTCTTTTCTCTCTGGATAAAATGTGATTCCGACGGCCTTTCCGTGCCCGGCGTGCGCCCCTTCCGTCGCTGCCCGCATGATCCCCGGCCCTCCCCCGTTCACAATCACATATCCGTTCTCCGCCAGCACCTTCGCACTCTGAAACGCCTGATCATATTCCCAATCGTCGGGCTTACAGTCTGCAAATCCTAGGAAAGCCACTTTCGAAATTTCCATAAGACTTATTATACTGCTCGCAGAAACCTTGGGAGCTTGCTCCGAGGATGAATGCGAACGGAAAAGACGGCCTTCGTATCCCCGATGATACTCCGCACGAGAGTAGCGGAGAGGACGTCATTTGTCTAATTCGACTAACTGGACTAATCTATTGTATTCCTCAGCCGGGTTTTTCGCTTTGACAATCGCGCTCCCCACCACCAGCGTGTCCGGCCCCGCCTCAATAACCTGTTTAATCGTCTCCTCATCAATTGCCCCGTCCGCCTGCACCTCGCCCGGGAAATTTCCGTCCCTAAGTTCTTTAATCTTCACCAGTTCCTCCGGCAAAAACTTCTGCCCCTGCTTGCCCGGTTCAATGTCCATCACCGTGATCGTGTCCAGCAAATCTGCAAACGGTTCCACATCCAAAACCGAAGTTTCCGGCGCAATCGCCAGTCCCACTAACAAATCCTCCTTCAACAGTTCCTCCAAAACTCTTCTCGCATCCTCCTCAATTTCCCTCTGAATGATAATCTTCCTAAACCCCAGCTCTTTGAGTTTCGGCACATAATCATACGGTCTCTGCACCATTAAATGGGCTTCCAAAAAAATCCTATCCGCTATATCCGCTGTCCATCCGCTAATATCCTCGGGCCCCACTGATGTGAAACTGGCAAAAGTGCCATCATTAAAATCCACCTGAATCCGCTTCGCAAATTCAATCACTTTTTCCAGCGAGGCTTTAAATTCCTCCGGCGTGCTCTCCAAAATCGAGGGTACAATTTCCATACCAAGATATTATCAGATGTAATCAGACTTATCAGATACAAACATCGTCCTGAACCCCTGGCGGAGTCGCCGTGCAAAATTCTCTGAACAAGTTGAGGGAAGCGGGTACTGCGCGAAGCAAATACCCGAGGGCTCCCCAACTTGTGAGGAGACAATTTTGCCGGCGACGCAGACCAGGGTGCCCTTCTTTGGGCGACTTTCTTCGGGCAAGCAAGAAAGTCGCAAATCCCCTTGGGCGAACAAGAAAGTGGAAATCGTATGCAAGGAACTTACAAAAATGTTTCGAAGAAACTACCGATTCTGAAGTAAACCCTTCGTCGCCCAAACAAGTCCAACGGTCTCCACCCCCAGCATCAGTAAATTCAAGCTGTCTCCCGAAGCACTCATCCAACCGGAAGCGAGCCAAAACGTCAAATTGAGCGCCGCCGCAATCAAAAGCCCCGCCGGCAGGAGAAACGCTCCCAACTTTGACGTCTTTTGCCCGGCCAGAAGATATAGACTCATGACAAAAATAAGCATCGCCGCTGTCATCTCCCCGACTAAAACCAATAGTCCGAAAGTTTGGGAATTAGGGATGGCCACCGTTTCCAAAAAATCCTTAAACCACGGATAGGGGTTCTTACTGGCAAAATTGGTCAGTGTCTTGGCCAGTCCTGAAACAAAGGTCCCGCCAGCGATTTTTCCCCAGCTACTCCGTAGCCACAAAAACCCCACCAGCACCAAAACCATCAGTAAATATTTCTCACCAGCCCCTCTCTCTTTTGCTGCCATAATTAAGTATTAACTGTTGAATTTTTAAATGCAAGGCCCAAGAAGAATTGCCCATTGATGATTGACGATTGCTCATTACGCTGTGCGAACATGTTCCCGGCTCCACTTCGTCGTCGCATCCGTCTTCTTGTGCGGATTAAAGATGCCCTGGGGATCAAAAATCTTCTTAATCTCGGAAAACAGCTCATAAAGCTGATCCCCAAACTCATGCTGCAGATACGGGCTGCGGATTAACCCGTCATTGTGCTCCGCCGAAATCGACCCTCGGTAGGACAGCACCAGATCATAAATCTTCGGCGTCAAATCCCAAATTTTCTCCCGTTCCTTCGGATCCTTAATGTTCATGAGCGGAATAATGTGCAAATTCCCGTCGCCCAAATGCCCCGAAATTGTATACATAATCTTCGCCGCGTCGAGCATTGCCCGCAGCTTCGGCCAAAAGTCCGGCATATCCTTCACGTGCACTTCCAGATCATCAATAAAGGGCGTCGGGTAAACCTCTTTCACCTTCTCCCGCAACAGTTTAAACGTGTCCCGCCGCAGCTTCCAATACTTCGCCGCGTCCATCTTTTCTTTGGCATATCTCCCCCGCATGTGGTATTTCTTTACAATTTTCTCCATCGCTCGAATCTTTCCCTCTTCCACTTCCTCCACATTCCCCTCAAATTCCGCCAGCAGAATAATCTTCGGGATTCCTCCCTGAAGGATCATCATCCCGTCCGGAAAGAAAAGTTTAAAGAATTCGAAAACCCCGTTTGCCCCCAAAACACTGGCCATTTCCCGGGCATACCGCAAGTAGATTTTAAACGTGTTGTCATCCGTAATCTCCAGGCTCGTCGGTGAAAGCGCCATCACTTCACTGGTAAACTCCGGCAGCTGTTTGAGATCATTAATGAAGACCACAAACAACTTGTCAAATTTTTCTTTCGGCAACAGCCGCAGTTTCACCTTGGTCATTATTCCCAGCGTTCCCTGGGCCCCGGTCAGAAGTTGCGTCAGATCAAAATATTCATCTAAAACTCCCCAAACGTTATACCCACTGGAATTTTTCGTCACCGTCGGATGCGTCTTGGCCAAAAGGTCCCGATTTTTGTCCAGAAGGTCATAAGTTTTTTGATAGATTTCCCCCTCAAAATCCTTCTGGGCCATCTTTTCTTCCAGTTGCACCGGCGTCAGTTTCTCCACAAAGTGTTCCTGTCCGTCAGCCATGACCATCCACATCCCCAGAACATACGAGTGCGTCTTCCCAAACCGCAGCGTCTTTTCTCCCCCGGAGTCATTGTTCACGATTCCCCCCACCGCGCACATATCCTTCGACGCCGGATATGGCGGGTACCACAAGCCTTTAGCAAGAAGTTCTTTTTCCAAATCCCGGAAATACACCCCCGGTTCCACAATCACATAATCGTTCCCGATTTCAGAAATGTGGTTTAAGTGCTCGGTGAAGGAAACCAAAATTGAATCGGTGAGCGGTCCCCCGGTCATGTCCGTCCCTGCCGCCCTCGCCGTCAATGATAATTTGGACCCCTGACCACCCTGATTCCCCCAATTTCCCTGATTTCCCTCACTCACCCACGCCACTAGCTTTTCCACATCCCCCACATCCTCTGGACAAACCACCAAACTCGGCTTCACTTCAAAAATGCTCGTGTCCCGGGAATATTCCTGAATCTTCTCCCCACTCTCCTCCACCTCCCCAGAAACAACCTTTGCAATTTCTTCTTTTAATAGCACCCTTCTACTATACCATCTGCCGAAATCAACTTTTCAAAACTATCATCAAATCACTCACATTACTTGGCAACCTGCCCGTCACAATCCCGTCACCGGTTTTCTCAAAAAAGCCATAACTGTCATTATTCTCCAAAAAATATTCCGGATCGGCCTCAGCGCTCTCAGCTTTTCTTCTCGTCTCCTCATCCCCAATCGCCCCCGCAAATTCACCATTGTCCCAGCCGTCTGAAGCCACTGAGGCGATCAAAATATTTTCGTCCTGAGGTTCCCCCAGCAATTCCCTCATCCCCCCCAACACCACCTCCTGGTTCCTTCCCCCTTGCCCTTCACCCTTAACCGCCACCGTCGTCTCCCCTCCTGCCAAAAGCATCGCCCGTCCCGGCTCTTTTTTTATTTCCCGCACCAAATCCGCTCCCACGCGGCGTGCCTCTCCTTGAATCTGGCTCGACACCACCCGCACGGGAAGTCCCCACTCCCGTCCTTTCTTTTCCACCGCGTCCAATGCTGTCCGATTAGACAAAGACAGAATATTGTTCACCTTCTCAAAAAACTTCCCTTCCTTCGGCGTTTCCACCAGATCCTCTTTTCTAATCCCCAAATTCCCCAACTTCCCCAAAATCCCCAGCGCCTCCTCAACAGTCGTTGGGTCCTCCACTGTCGGCCCCGAGGCAATTGTCGCTAAATTATTCCCAGGCACGTCTGAAAAAACGAGCGACACGACTCTCGCTGGATAAAGAATCCTTGCCAAACCCCCTCCTTTAACCTTATCCAATTTCTTCCGCACCGTATTCATCTCCTCAATCGTCGCCCCCGACTTTAATAGTGCCCTATTAACTTCTAACAATGTCGCAATGGAACAATGTGGCCATGTAAACAACGCCGATCCCCCGCCGCAAACCACCACCAGCACCAAATCCTCCTCCGTCAACCTCCCCTCCAATTCCCCCACAACCATCTTTGTAAACTCCACATTTTTCTCCGAAGGCAACGGGTGCGTCCCCTCCACAAAATTAATTTTCGACTTCTCCCTTCTCCCTTCTCCCTTCTCCCTTCTCACGTCAATATCCCATCCTGCCGTCAATCTTTCTCCTAATTTTTCCTCAATCAACCGGCTTATCTCCGCACTTCCTTTTCCAAACCCCACCAAAAATACCCTTTCAAATTGATCTAAATCAAATTTCTGTCCCGAAACATCCAGCTGTGAACCGTGAACCGTGAACTGTGAACCAATCACCTCTTCCGGCTGAATCGCTGCCAGTCCCGCCTCAATAATCTCCAGCGCCACCTTCCTGGCCGGACTCGTTGCTAACTCATCGAAATTCTTCACTAAAGTCATAGCGAACTAACCCCTTAACTTCGCAATCCTTCTCCTAAACCTTTCTTCTCCCGAAAATTCCGTCTTCAAAAACGTCTGGACAAGTTTCTTTACTTCCTCCGCGTCAAAAAAATCCGCCGCCACACACAGCACATTCACATCATCATCATGCCTCGCCATCTCTACTTGTTTCTTGGCAAAACCCAAAACAGACCGGATCCGCGAAAACCTGTTCGCTGCCACATCCACCATCACGCCACTGCCACAAAAAAATATCCCCCACGTACTCTCTTTATGATCGACTGTATCTGCTTCTATCCGCTGACATCCGCGATTTACAAAATCCACTTCGTCATCTGCCGGATCATAAATCAAATTTCCGCAATCCTGATATTCCTCCTTCATCTCGTCCAGAACTTTCTTCAATTCCTCTTTTCGCAGCATTCCTCGGTGGTCACTCGCCAAATAAATCATGCTTCTAAGAATAACCCACTTTGCCTTAATAATAAAGGCCGGATATAATCAAATCCATGCCACAAAGTCGAAAACGTTCCGCGTCAAAAAAACCCTCCTCCCCAGCCCGGCGGCCCAAAACACCCGTCTTCCTCGCTAATTGGAAAAGTAGACTTCAATTTTTCTCTCGCGTCACTTCCTTTGGACTCCCTCTCTATCTCCTGATTTCTCTCGTCGCCCTTCCCATTCTTCTTTCGCTCATAATCATCCTCAAAGACCTTCCCGCCCCCGCCTCCTTAACTAACTCCCCCATCCCCCAAACCACCAAAATCCTCGACCGCCATGGCCAGCTCCTCTATAACATCTATGTCTCCGAAAATCGCACCGTCATCCCCTTTTCAGACATTCCTCTCGCCATGCGTCAGGCAACAATTGCCATCGAAGACAAGGATTTCTACCGCCACGGTGGCATCAATTTTGTCGGCGGCATCCTCCGCGCCGTCAAAGACATGATCCTCTACCGTCACCTCGAAGGCGGCTCAACCATCACCCAGCAGCTCGTCAAGAAGTCCCTCTTGACCGACGAGCAAACGATCACCAGGAAAATAAAAGAAGTCATTCTTGCCTTCTGGACGGAACGCATCTACTCCAAAGACCAAATCCTCACCCTCTATTTAAACCGTGTCCCCTACGGCGGCACTGCCTACGGCATCGAAGAGGCTTCCCAGGTCTTCTTCAATAAACACGCCAAAGACCTCGACCTGGCCGAATCTGCCTTGCTCGCCGGTTTGCCTCAAGCCCCCACCTACTATTCCCCCTTCGGCGTCGACCCGCAGCGCGCCATCGATCGCCAGCACCACGTTTTTGACCGCCTGGTTGAAGACGGCTACCTCACTAAATCCCAGGCCGACTTAGCAAAACAGCAAAACCTCGTTTTCAAAAGCACTGTCGGTGCCATTAATGCTCCTCATTTCGTCGCCTATATAAAAGATCTTCTGGTCAAAAAATACGGCGAACAAACCGTCGAACAGGGTGGTCTCAAAGTCACCACCTCTCTCGATCTTGACCTGCAAAACTACGCCCAAGCTTCCCTTTCCGCCGAAGTCGCTCGCCAGAAAAGTCTCAAAGTCGGCAACGGTGCCGCCCTCATCACTAACCCCAAAACCGGCGAAATTCTCGCCATGATCGGCAGCCATGACTATGAAGCCAGCGACGGAGGGAAAGTCAACGTTACCTTGGCCAGCCGCAGTCCCGGCTCCTCCATAAAACCTCTAAACTACGCTCTCGGTTTCCTCAAAGGCACGACTACCCCCGCCACTCCTTGGATCGACGCTCCCTTCTGTTTCCCGCCTTTTAACGGCAAAAGCTATTGCCCCGGAAACTACGATGGCCGTTTCCACGGCATTATCCAAACTCGTTTCGCCCTCGGCCAATCCCTGAATATTCCCGCCGTCAAAGAACTTGCCCTGAACACCATCGATGATTTCGTCGCCACCGCTTCCGCCATGGGCCTCACCACCCTAAATGACAAAAACCGCTTTGGTTATTCCTTAACCCTGGGCGGTGGCGAGGTCAAAATGGTTGACATGGCCGTCGCCTTCGGCGTCTTTGCCAACGAGGGCAAAAAGGTCCCCCTCCTGCCCATCCTCAAAGCCGAAGACTCCTCCGGCAAACTCCTCGAGGACAACACGGAAAAATTGAAAATTGAAAATTATGCGCAAAGCGCAGAATTTCTGCGTGAACGCACAAATTTAAAATTGAAAATTGAGCCATGGGATGGCTCCTCTCCTTGGCTTCCCCATGATGATTATGTTCTTCCCTCCGAAGTCACCTTTCTCGTCTCTCACATCCTCCTCGATGACGGCGCTCGCGCCGGCACCTTCGGCGCTGGCAGCGTCCTCAACATTCCCGGAAAGTCTGTCAGTGTCAAAACCGGCACTTCCGAAGAAAAAACTGACAACTGGACGATTGGCTACACTTCCGGACCCGATCCCCGTCTCGTCGCCGTTTGGGTCGGCAACAACGACAACTCCCCCATGAGCCCCTACCTCGAATCCGGCAACACCGGTGCCGCTCCCATCTGGCACATCCTCATGCAACAGGCCATCAAAGACCTGCCTGCTCCTTTCCCCACCAAACCGGACAACATCGTCTTTCTCGAAGTCTGTTCCCTCTCCGGCCTTCTCCCCAACAACGATTGCCCCAAGCGCGGCGAATACTTCATCAAATCCTTTGTCCCCAAAGACCCGGACACTGTCTGGGGTCAAAAGCAAAAAGTTCTCGTCTACAAAGACACCCATAAAGTCCCCAGTCCCAACGACCACCCCACCCCCGACCAGCTCAGCGAGGAGGATCACCTCGTCATCTCCGACCCCTTCCAGAAAAATTATTGCGCGGATTGCGTACTCTAAACCCTGCGCAACCCTGAGCGGAGCCGAAGGGCTGCGCCGACTGCGCGCTTTAGTCCCGATTGACTTTCTTTAGATTTTATAGTAAGTTAAAGATAACATGAACAGCTCTTTATCTATCTCCCAATCATATAAGGCTACCGTAAGCTCTCAGGGCCAAATCACCCTTCCAGTAGAAATTCGCAAACTCCTGGGTCTCAAGCCAGGAAATCAGCTCTCGCTCATAGTCAAAGAAGTAGCCAAAGGCGTCAAATCAGTCATCGCCTATGCCGTACCTGATGACCCAATAGAAAAATATTACGGTGTCGGTGAAGAGTTTTATAAAAAACACGGCGGAGCGGATAAGGTGATCGCCGAGGAGCGAAAAAGCTGGGAAGGGTGGGGGAAAAAGTGAGAAAACCTTGCTTCGACACAAACGTCATTGCCTACTATATTGAAAAAAATAAGGTCTTCGGCTCCGCAGCAAAAAGACTGTTCAAAACACTGAAAGCGAGAAAACAGACGGGTTTCGTCACCTTCTTATCAATCTCCGAACTCCTTGTTAAACCAATCAGCGACAATAACCAACCCCTCGTCGACTACTACAACTCAATCGAAATTAACCTTCCGGTCAAAACGCTTTTTGTCGACCAAAGCTCAATCGAGCTAATCGCCAGGCTAAAAAATAAATACTCCCTGAAAACACCTGACGCCATCAACCTCGCCATCGCCATTTCCAACAACTGCGACACTTTTTTCACCAATGACGAGGCCCTCAAAAAGGTCTCCGAAATCAAAATTCTCCTCCTCTCCGAATTAAAAAAGGAAAGCAGATCCTGATTCTCCTCACCCAAAACCCCCGAAAAACCCAGGTCATCAACAACACTAAAGTCGAATTCCAACTCCTATACGATTTCCTTGGCAGCGACTGAAGTTGATTTATCGCCTCTCTCTCACTACACTAAATTTATGGAAAGTCTTGATGACATGTGTGGTCTAGACTTCCCGCTATAACAGCCTTTCCCTTATGCCAAGTTTTTTCAAACAAATCCTTATCGGTCTGACCGTCGGCGCCCTCACCAGCCTTCCGTTCATCTGGTACACCTCTTCTCACTCACAGGAAGTAAGATCTACGGTCTCCCCGTCTCTAAACACCAATCAGATCCTCTCATCCCACGCCGAGCTTTCTAAAGAAATCGCCGGCTTCTATCCCTACTGGAACCTCAGCAAAGTCTCCGAGGTTGACCTCACCAATCTCACCACCGTCTACTACTTTGCCCTCGATTTAAACGGCGACGGCACCTGGAACCAAGACGACCCGGGCATTAGTAAGCTCCGGACTGCCAACTATCAACTCCTCAAGGAAAAAGTCCTTCGCAACGGCACCCGCTGGGGCCTAACCATAGTCAATCTCTCCGCCGACTCCATCGCCAAAAACATTAGCAACCCCGTCCGTCAACAAACCATCATCAAAAACACCATCAAGATGATGAAGCAGGAAAACTTTCAGGACCTCAACATTGACCTTGAGTATGCTGGTGATCCGGATGACAACCTAAAAAAATCCTTCACTCGCTTCGTCCAGAACATGACTCAGGCCGTCAAAGCGCAAATCCCCGACTCCCGCGTCTCCATCGACTTCTTCGCCGACACCTACGAAAAACCCCGCATCTATGACTTAACGGCCATGAGCAGCCTCGTCGACCACGTCATCATCATGGGCTACGACTTCCATCGCCTCTCTTCCTTAACCGCCGGCCCCGTTGCCCCCCTCTTTGGCAAGGAAAAATATAAATATGACATCACCACCTCCGTTGCCGGCTATCAAAAATTCATCCCGCCGTCCAAAATCATTCTTGGCGTCCCTTTCTATGGCTACGAATGGCCCACTCTCGACAACCAAAAGGGTGCCTTCACCATTTCCTCCCTCCATGGCCCGGAAATTTCTTCCTATGCCCGCAGTCTGGAAACCGCCACCAAAAACCACGCTTCCGTCAACTTCGACGACGAGTCCAAAAGCGTCTGGTTCTCCTACTTCGACACCGACTACAAGACCTGGCGCCAGGTCTGGTTTGAGAATCAGCGCAGTCTCGGCCTCAAATTTGACTTGGTCAACGACGCTGGCCTTGGTGGCATCGCCATCTTCGCCTTGGGCTATGATGGCGGGAGCGCCAAGCCTCTCTGGGACGAGGTCAAGCTAAAATTCCCCTAATTCCTCAACCTTCTCTCAGCTTCCATTCGCCTAATTTAATTCTTGCTAATTGTCCATTGATAATTGATAATTCCGCCCAGAGCCTGGGAAGCATGCCTTTGTTGTTCCTTTACGAAGGGATGCCAAAAAGAAAAAACCATGTTTCAAAATCAGCCCTAACTCTAAAAAAAATTTTCGGTGCCATTGCCAGCTTTCTCATCGCTCTTGGCACCCCTCTTCTCGTCGTTCTCAAACTCCTCTTTTCCTTAACTATTGAAGCCGGCGCCATCAGTCTAAACATTCTCGCCGCCTACTTTAACCTCATCCTCCACTTCCTCCTCACGATTAACACCCTTCTCCTAAAAGCCACCGCCTCCGGCCGCTCCTTGCTTGCCCACTTCATCCCCCGCCTCCCCAAAAAGCCTCTCCTTCGCCGCCAAGCCAAGCGTCACCCTCTTCTCGCCGCCCCCCCACCTCAGAAAAAACCCCTCACCCTTCCTAACCTTGCCCGCATCACTCCCCGGCTCTCCCTCCCTCACCCGTCAATCTCTCTTGCTAGTCTCGCCTCCCGTGTCTCCTTCCCCGCCCCTCGCCCCCAATTCCTTCTCACCATCTCTCTCTGCTTTTTTCTCCTCACCACCTTCGCTTCTCTCCAAGCCTACTTATTCCTCACCTCCCTTCCCAACCCCCACCTCCTCACCCAAAACACCTCCCCAGTCACAACCAAAATCTACGATCGTCATGGCACCCTCCTCTACCAGTTCTACAAAGACCAAAACCGCACGCCAATTGCCCTCACTAATCTACCTCCCTACGTCTCCCAATCCGTCATTGCCATTGAGGACAAAAACTTCTATCACCATCCCGGTTTTGATTCCGAAGCCATCGCCCGGGCTGCTCTCGCCAACAGCTCTGGCACGGCCGTCCAAGGCGGCTCCACTATCACTCAGCAACTCATCAAATTAAAACTCCTGACTCCAGAAAAGACCGTCATCCGCAAGATCAAAGAAGTCATCCTCGCCTTCTGGGCTGAGCGTCTCTACACTAAAAACCAGATTCTGGAAATGTATCTCAACGAGGTCCCCTTTGGCGGCCAAACCTATGGCATTGAAGCGGCGGCGGAAACCTACTTTAAAAAACCCGCTCGCAATCTCACCTTAGCCGAGGCCGCTCTCCTCGCCGCTCTGCCTAAAGCTCCCACCACCCTCTCTCCCTTCGGATCTCTAGACAAAGCCAAGGAAAGACAATCTTCAGTTCTTAACGCTATGGTCTCTCAGAACTACCTAACTGCCCCAGAGGCCGCCCAAGCCAAAAGTGAACCCCTCAAAATTGCCCCTCTGGAAACCGAAATCAAAGCCCCCCACTTTGTCATGTTCGTCAAAGGCTATCTCCAAAAGAAATACGGCCCCGACGTCCTCGACCACGGTCTCCAGGTCATCACCACTCTCGACTATCCGCTCTACGAATCCGCCACTGCCTTGCTAAAAAAGGGCGTCACCGCCCAAAAATATCTCCACGTCGGCAACGGTGCCGCCCTCATCACCAACCCCAAAACCGGCGAGATCCTCACCATGACCGGCTCAATCGACTATTTTGACTCACCAAGCGATGGCCAAGTCAACCTCACCACCGCCGAAAGAAGTCCCGGTTCATCCATTAAACCCCTCAATTATGCCCTGGCTTTTGAGCGCGGTCTTCTGAATCCTTCTTCTCCGATTGATGACATTCCGACTGCCTTTCGCGTCCCCGGCCAGCCCGTCTATCTGCCCCAAAACTATGACGGCCGTTTCCATGGCCGGATCCCCGCCCGGGTCGCTCTGGGCTCGTCCTACAACATCCCCGCCGTCAAAACCCTCGAAAAAAACGGTGTCATCAACTTCCTCCAGTTTGCCACCAATCTTGGCATCACCTCTTTTTCTGACCCCGACCGCTACGGGCTTTCTCTCACCCTGGGCGGCGGCGAAGTGAAAATGACCGATCTAGCCACCGCCTACAGCTCTTTTGCCAATCAGGGCGAAAAAGTCGACCTCAACCCCATCATCCAAATCAAAAACTATAAAGGCAATATCCTTGAAAGCAATACTAGCAACCAGTTTACCCGCCGAAGCGATAGTGAAGGAGGGCCACTAGCCACTGGCAACTCGCGTGTCCTTTCCCCCCGCACCGCCTTTCTCGTCAGTGACATCCTTGCTGATGATCGCGCCCGAACGCCCGCTTTTGGCCCCAGAAGCAACCTCAATATCCCCGGCCACACCGTTTCTGTCAAAACCGGCACGACCGAAACCAAACGTGACAACTGGACCATCGGCTATTCTTTCGGCCCCGATCCCCGCCTCGCCGCCGTCTGGGTCGGCAACAATGACAACACCCCTATGAGCCCCTACCTCGAATCCGGCAACACCGGGGCTGCGGCCATCTGGAACCCCATCATGGCCCTTCTTCTCAAAGACCAGCCGAATTCTCCCATCCCCAAGCCCAGCAACCTGACTGAAGTCAAAATCTGCGCTCTCACTAACACCCTTCCTTGCGAGAATTGCCCGAACATCACCACGGAATACTTCACCCCTGGCACCGAGCCCAAAGTCGCTTGCCACCTCATCAAAGACGACCTGGAAAAATTTCGATCTGCTAGAATAAATCGGCCATGAATCTCTTTAGAACAACGCTGGTGAGCCGACAGGAAGTGGCCGAAAACACTCTTTCTTTCTTTTTTGAAAAACCACTTCACTATGACTTTATCGCCGGTCAGTATGCCGGCTGGACCATTCCCAACTTGCCCAACCCCGACGCCGAAGGACGTGCCCGCACTTTCACCATTTCCTCAGCTCCCTTCGAACCCCACCTTTCCTTCACCACCCGGATCCGCCAAACCACATTCAAACAATTCCTCTCCCACGCCCCCCTCGGAACCGAAATCCAAGTCTCCGCCCCCGAAGGCGATTTTATTCTACCCAGTTTACCAGTTTACAAGTCCACTAGTTTACCCGCCGTTGTCTTTCTCGCCGCCGGCATCGGCATCACCCCTTTTAGAAGCATTCTCACCCGGGTCACTCACGACCACCTCCCCTACAAAATTCATCTCTTCTATTCTAATCACACTCGACAAGACACCGCCTTTCTTGAAGAACTAACCACTCTGGAGCACCAAAACCCCAACTTCCGCTTCGTCCCGATAATGACTCAGGATCCCACCTGGCCCGGCGAAAAATCCCCCATCACCCCTTCCCTTCTAACCAAAATTCTCCCTTCTCCATTCTCAAATCTCAATTCCGTTTATGTTTCCGGCCCCCCCGCCTTCGTCACTTCCCTCCGGGAAATGCTCTTCAAGAAGCTACGCATCCCCGCCGAATCCGTCCTCTCCGACTCCTTCACCGGCTACTAATCCCTGTACTTCTCAAGCCTAATTTCCTAACATTAAGGAAATGACACTATTTCTCAATCTTTCTGGATTAATAGGCTACCTGATTCTAGCTGTTGGCTTAACCGGCCTCGCGGCTAAAATTCCTAACTACTTTTTCCACAATTTTGGATTTTCTGTTCTAAACTCGCACAAAAAAACTCGCCAAGCCTACTTTTTGACAATGGCGACCTATCTCAGCCTCCAATTCCTCTTCACTGTTTGGTTCAGCCTCCAAACCTCCATCTTCGACACTACTATTCTCTACCTTCTTCTCGGCGTCCTAATTCTAGGCACACCCTCACTCCTCATTCCCTACCCAAAACCTCAACACGTCATCTTAACCAGTCTGTCATTTCTTCTAGCAATAATCTGCCAACTCTACGTCTCAATCAAACTCTCCCTAATAAACCATCCGGTCGCTCCAATTTCCCTCATAATTAGTTCTGCCCTAATAACTATCTCTGTACTGCTTCTTAGGCGCAAACTCCGCCGTCTTTGGCTTGCTGAAGCATCCTTCCTTACCATGCTCTTTCTCTGGAACCTCTCCGCTTCCCTCTTCCTCTTCAGAAATCTACCGTAATAATTCTCCTGGAGGTTTTCAAATTTCAAATTTTAAATTTCAAATTGTTATGTGTGCCTGTCCGCCACGCTCGACGCTCCAAACGACTCCGGCTTTGTCTTGCACAAAAACCCGCTTCCCCGAATCATTCCCACAATCTCCGCAATCATCACTTTCGTGTCTCCCCCCATTCCCACATCCACATGAATCTCCAAAAATTTTTCGAGCGGCAGATCCTGCTTTTTAAACTCATCAATCAACCTCTGAGCCAGCGCCAGCGAGTACGTCGCTTCTTCATACATCCGCTGTCTCAGATCCTTTATTCCATCCCTGGTCACTTGTCCCCAAAAATACACTCCCCCGTGCCCAACATGATGCACGACAACAGCCGACACAAAATGCGCCGCGCCTTTCGAGATCAGTTCCGAATCCGTCCCGACGATAATTCTAAAATGAGAATTGTCTTCTTTAGAAATAAACACCCGAACCTGCTCTACAAGTTCTTCAAAACTCATGCTTCCCAGGCTCGGCGACAGAAAACTGTCAATTCTGTGATCTGTCATCAAATTCCGGAGTATGATCAGCCTGTCTCTCCCCTGGCCTTCCATGGCTTTAGCGACGGAGGCCGTACCTTTTTTGAAGTTAATTCATTATACTACCACCAGTTAAAAGTTAAAAGTCCAAGGCCTGAGTATAACGTTTAAAAATATTGAGAAACTTAATACTTCACCTTGAATTTTGGACTTTGGACTTTTAACTTAAAATGTGCGTAAATTCACCACCGACGAGCTCGTCGCCCAAAAACCATCGGCAGAAAACTTTCGCCGGCTCAAACGAAATCCAGTCAGCTTCATCCTCCACAACATCCGCTCCCTCGAAAATGTCGGCCTCTTTTTTCGCCTCGCCGACGCCCTCCTCATCGAAAAAATCTATTTAACAGGCTACACCGGTTATCCCCCTCTTACGCTCAGTGCCAATCCCCGTCCTGATCCCCGCGAATCCCGCGTCCGGCAGCACGCGGACCGGGAAATCAACAAAACTGCCATCAAGCTCGTCCCCTTCGTCCCCTGGGACCACCACGAGGACATCAACTCCCTGATCTCCCAGATTTCCCCAATTTCCCAGCTCGTCGGTGTCGAGCAAACCGACCAAAGCCTTGACTACCGAAAAGCCCCCTATCAATTTCCTCTCGCTCTCCTCTTTGGCCACGAACGCACTGGCGTCGAGAACGAACTCTTGGAAAAATGCGACTTTGTCGTCCACATTCCCATGCTCGGCCTGGGCAACAGCCACAACGTCGCGATGTCAGCGGCTATCATAAGTAGCCACATCCTCAATACCCTTTGACATCCATGCTAAACTATTTTTGTTAACTCGTGTTCATGAACCGTTCCTATCTTTTTCTCATCACTCTTCTGGCTATCATTGCTGTTGCTATTGGCGCCTTCGCCTTCTATAAAACCCTCGCCTCCAAACCGGCCGCTCCGGCAACTCCTCCCCCGCCAGTCCAAAGCCTTCCCCCAACCCCACCCCCCACTCAAGAGGTCACTCCCTCAGCCGATATTAACTCCTCAAAAAACACCCTCCCACTGACCATCGCTTCACCGCAGGATAACTCTGTCGTCACCACTCCAAGGATCACCGTTTCCGGCACCACCGCTCCCGGCGCCGATGTCTCCGTCAACGAAAAAGACCTTCTCGCCAATTCTGCCGGGAAGTTCACCACCACTCTCACCCTTGAGGAAGGCCAGAACTACATCCTCGTGACCGCCGCCAGTGAAACCGGTTTCGCTGCGTGGGAAGGGACGATCGCCTACGAACCCCCAACCTAACTTCACCCCAAGAGAAAAACTAACACCAGAAGCCCGGCAACCGCTAAAATCTGAAGAAGTGCCGCTGTCCTAATTAGTGGCGAGATACTGCTGTTCAGTGTCTGGGTCAGAAGCGACACTTGTCGATAAACCACAAGCGTAAAAATGAAATAGAAAATCGCCAAAACAATCAGAAACAGCTTTATAAGAAGCTGTGCCTGAAAAAAGCTGAATAGAGTCAACGTCTGTTCCATATTGTTAAGGTTTTGTCTCCCATTCCTTTTCTTCCGCTGCCATCAACTCCTGAATTTTGCGCACCACCAGTTGTGGATGCGGCACTCGCAGAAACTCGATATTTGGCTCCGTTCCCGCCGTCTGGACATAAACCGACCCGAAGTCAAACACTCCGGCAAACACTCCCGCTTGATCCGCCCGGACATCCTGAACCTTACTCATGAGAGCTGACGCTACATCTCGGTAGATCACGTTACTCCAATCAATATCCACAATTCGCTCACCCGTCACAATCCCGACGTTAAAATACCAGTATAAAGCATTCAAAAGACCGTAGGTAAATGTCCCCATATACCAAAACACCGTTGTCACAAAAATTGTTCCCGCCGAAAGCCCCGCCAACCCCCCTATTGCGCTCAAAAGCGGCAGAACAATCAAAGGCAAAAGCCCCATTCCGATAACAATCAAAATCCAAGGAACGTTGGTAACTGGGTGGGCTCGAAGAAGAAGAATAATGTCCTCATCCTTGTGCTCTCCGGAAAAATGAACTTGAGCCGGGAACGCCGCAAACGCCGCCATTGGGCTCCCTGACACCCGGCGCAACTCTTCATCCGTCGTCGGTTCGTTGGGAAACCTCGGATCCCTCCTTAAACTCGTCTTTTCTACAGCCGAACCAACCACTTCACTATTGCTAGCCCCTAGCTCCTCGCTCCTAGCTGCCTCGTCGGGTTCAACGTTATCAACTTTCAATCTCGGCATAAGTCTGATTATAGCGTATACTCCTCCAAATTCGTATATTCGTATATTTGCGCTAGATTCGTATATTCGTGATTACTCCTATTTCTTTTCTAAATTAAACAAGGCGCTGGGAATATAGATTTCCCCTGGCGCCCGCAAATTAAAAATCTGGCGAAAATCGCCCCCGGAAAAATCTTTCCCGCCGCGGTCCGTCTCCAGGCGCACGCTGCTCGTATACCCTCCGGTGCTGTAACTCACTGAAACTCCCGTTACATTACCTACTGCCTCACCACCTAACTGCCTTACTACCTCGTCCCTGCTCCACGTGTCCGGATTACTCTTATCAGTTTGCCCCAAGTGGGACAAGGCTCCTCCGTCCTTTTTATAAAGAAGTACCGCATTCACAATATCCACAAACTCTTCCTTGTTGAGCCAGGGGTGTGACCGGCTCGCCGATCCATTTCTCGGTCGGTACCAGGCCTTATAAAACCACGGCGACCCCGCAATCTTTTCGTAGGCATCGCCCGTCCAACAACTCTGATTGCCGCACTTCGTGTCCCACCCCCCGGAGGTTGAGTGCCCCTGCGCGCTGTACGCATAGTTATATCCCCCCGATGACGCCGCATACCAAGCCGAAAAAGGTTGACCGGAAGCGACCATTACCCACCCGCGCGTTGCCTCAACCGCCTCATTCCACTTCCCACCTTTTTCCGCGGGCTTAAAGACCTGGCACGACTCAGTCGCACAAATCGACCCGGAACCATTATTAGTATAAGCTAAGGCATACGACCTCGCTGCCACTGCCTGCGCCTTCAAAGCCTCCATCCCCCCCTCATCTCCCCAACTCCCCGGCATTTCGTAAATTCTCTTCGCGTAGTCTTCCAAATTAAACGACCCGTAACCTTGCACATTAATATTGATGCCTGTATTGTAATCTTTCTTAATCTCCACTCCTCCATAATAAGCGTGCAAAATGTCCTCCGCACTCTGGCCTGACTTTGCCCGACCCAGCGCCCCATACTGGCTCATACCTTTCCGATGCGGCGCACCGAAGGAAAAACCAGCGTATGCCGGGCTAAATCCCGGATTATAATCCGGGCGTGACGCTGGGTCATCCGCCGGCGGCACCTCCCCCACCGACGTCACAAAATTCCCGGTCTTCTCCGCTAACAACTGCTGCTGCCGGGCTGACAGTGTCCCCACTGTCTGTGTCAATTGCGATTGATAGGCTTTCGCCCCCAAAACCAGTTGCCGAATCGGGGCTAAGGTCGCCTCCAGGTTTTGCTTCTTAGCCGCCAGCCAGCCCTGCGTCTCCTCGAGCTTCTTCTTTGCCTCGGACAGGTCGGTAATCTCCAAAACCAGCCCCGCAATTAAAGTTTTTTGCTGGTTAATCAAACTCTGCCGGTAACCCAGAAGCTGCATCGTCTCCCCCACGTTTTTCCCAGAAAAAAAGGTCGACAAAACATACTCCACCCCCGACTGATAGTCCTTCTTGTAAAATTCCCGCACGGCCGACTCCAGCAGTGTCTGTCTTTCTACCAGTTTCCCTTCATTCTTCATAATTTCCGTCTTTTTCTTGTCAATTTGCGCTGAAAGCGACTTCACGTTCGCCTCAATCGCCGCGATATTCGCCTCCATCTCCGCAATCTTCTCCTCATGCGGCTTCGTCGCGCTCACTGACATTTGCAGGAGTTTTTGGCATTCGTCAATCTTGCTCTGGCACTCCTCAATTCCGTTACAACTGCTCGAGCACTCCTCGGCAAAAACTTGGTTCCCTACCAGCAACAAGCAACTAGCCACCAGTAACCCCGTTATGAGAAGTCGTTTCATCGGCACTACTGTATCACATTCACTCTTTTAAGTCTCCTAAAAAACTCCTGATAAACTTCCACCGACAGATCCCTGGGGTGGAAAAACGCGTACCCCCACCCCACCCGCTCATTAGTAATTTTCACTTTCATAAACAGATACTGCCCCAGAAAAGCCATCAATTCTATCAGCAGCAAAACCCCGAAAAAGTTTTTGTGATTTAATCTGTATTTTTGATATTTGATATTTAATATTTGATATTTGTATGCTTTCGGCAAATACTCCTTCACCCACCGATTCTTCCTCAACCACTCGAGGTAAATCCCTCCCCGATCAAACACACACCTTGCCTGAAGAACTTCATGCGCCGTATACAGGTTCCTTTCCCCAATCCCTAAATGATCCTCGTCCAAAAAAATGTTCGGACAAATCTTATCGCCCTGATTTCCCTGATTCCCCCGATACTTCCCCATCGCTTTCAAAATTCCCACTACCGTTAGTCTCGTCACCCACAAACTCCCCTGCTTAGTCACAATCATCAAATCAATATCCGACTCTTCTTTCGCATTTCCCGCCGCCACCGACCCAGTCACAAAAACCGCCTTCACCGTCCATACCTTCCTAAGAATCTCAAGTAATCTAAGAGTCTTAAGTAACTTTTTCTTCGAAATCTCTTCTCGCTCTTTCCGCAACCCCACGAGCTTCCCCCGCCCTTTCAAAAAAAGAAAGCTTCCCTTCCTCTCGACCTTTTCATCTGCTAAATCCGCTTTCATCTGCTGAAATCCTGGAACAACTTGCCACAACCTCATTTCCTCCTGAGTTAGTGGATAATCGAAAATATCCGCATAAACCAAAGCCAAAAACTCGTTGAACTTTACTCGCATCGAGGTTATTATACCTTTGCTAGCCCCTAGCCCCTAGCTGCTAGCCCCTATGTTTAAATCCCTCTCTAAATTCCCCGAATGGCGCATCTTGGCCTATCTTGGCATCATCACCCTCTCCTGGCATCTCTTCACCATCTTCGGCTCCTTCCTGTCTCTCTTCGCCGACATTTTTCTCATCATCCTCCTCGCCTGGATTCTGGCCTTCATCCTCGAACCGGCCGTCACCTACCTTTCTAAAAAAGGTCTCAACCGCACCACTTCCGCCGTCGTCGTCTACCTGTCCCTGGCCGCCATCGCCACCACCCTCCTCATCCTCATCGTCCCCACCACCGTTGTCCAGCTCTCCCAGCTCTCCACCACCCTCCCCGTCCTCATTCCTTCAAACTCCATCTGGTCCACTCGGGTTGAGACTTTTCTCACCACCACCTTGACCAGCTCCATCACTTTCGCCTCACAAATCGCTTCTCTGGCCACCATTCTTCTTCTCGTTTTCATTCTGTCTTTCTATTTCCTCCTTTCCCGCCAAGAAATCTCCCGCCTCATCCTCAGCCTCATTCCTGAAGACTACAAAGAAGAATACCTCTTCCTTGAGCACGTCATCAACACCACTTTCGCTTCCTTCATCCGCATCCAGGTCTTTCTTGGTCTCATTCTTGGCCTCCTGACGTTCCTCACCCTCTGGGTTTTAAGAATTGACTTCGCCCTCTCCTCCGGCGTTGCTTCCGCCTTCCTCGCCACAATTCCCGTCGCTGGCGCCATCCTCTTTCTCTTTCCCCCTCTCCTCGCCGTTCTCGCCATCTCCCCTCAAAAACTGCTCATCACTGCCGCCATCCTCGTTCTTGCTGCCCAGATCGTCTATAACTTCCTCGCCCCCCGACTCTTAGGCAAAGCCCTCCAGATCCATCCCGTCGTCGTCCTCCTTTCCTTCTTGATCGGCTATAAGCTCGCCGGCGCCTGGGGCGCCATCTTCGCCGTCCCCCTCGCTTCCACCCTTGCCGTCGTCGCCCGCGACGTGTTTAAATATTGGCAAGAGGAGGCCGATAAATAAAACGCCATGAACCCGCCCACTCCAACTTTTAAATCAATCTGCAAAATCGCCGGCTATTCTGACGAGAAGATAAATCAACTCTGGCTCTCGGTCTGGTCTCAATCTTTAAAAGACTTTCTTGATTGGATTGTGCTTGAAGCCGGCTTAACTCCTGAACAACTGACCCTTTTAGAAAAGAAATACGACGAAATCCTAAACGCTTCGGAACAAAAAGACCTTTCTGGTATAATTGAGGATGTTCTGAACGAAACACAGCGAAACATCGCCTTGCAAAGATTCGCCCAGACTTTTTTGGATAATCTCAATAGCTTCTATGTTAAATTTCGCGAACAACTCTCATTCGAACAAAAACAGGTTGTTGATGCCTATTTAACTACTCACCATGCCTAATTCACCTGATTCCTCGACCGTCCCCAACTCAGCTATCAACCCTCTCGAACTTGCCGCTAAGCAGGCCCTCGCCCACGGCGTCCCTCCCGATTTTGAAGCAAATCAAAAACGACTTGCCACCCTCAACCGTCTTAGCGCCGAATCCCGCCCCATCGTCGATCGCCTCCTCGCCAGAAGTGCAGACATCGCCGATCGCCTTGCCCCATATGGGCTTTCGTTTCTCCAGAAGCGTGCTGCCGAAGTCCGAAACCTTCTTTGGAAAGACGTTCTCACTTACGCTCAGTACACTCTAGTTCGAAGAGGGAAAGACGATCTTATGTTTTTCGGCGGAAATCTAGGCGACCTCGACCCTCTCGCTATCAATATTCAACTCGACGGTAAAGAATACGCTGTGCGAACCAGTACCGGATTCCAAACTGGAGAGAAAGTTTCCCCCATTAACCACCACGCACCAGGATTTGTTATAAACCCTGATGGAGCCGTTGTTATTGGAGGCCAAGCCTGGACTCCTTTTGAAGTCCTCACCACGATTCTCGGAAACAACAACACCAACACCGAGCAGCGTCGCCCAAACTATAATGTGATCATGAAAACAAACGACACACGATTAGAAGTCGACTTGCCTCTCCGAAACTCAGAAGGCAAATGGGTCATTGTAACTGGTCTCACCAGCGAGCAGCTTGCTCGCCTCCAAGCAACCCTCATCCAGCACCTGAACCCAAGACGACCCTACCCAAATGAAAACGACGATCCTAACAGTCTAGCCGGACACGAACAAAGCGCCAGGGAAAGAGGACAATCAGCACACTACGACCGCACGAAAAAATTGGCCAAAGAAGAACGAGCCAGAGACCCAAACCCCTAAACCTCGCCCGCCGCCTTCACTTTTAACTTCACTTCCGGATAATCATAATAATCATCGATCGATCGATCGATCGTTCCCTCCATAATCCTTGCCACGATATCTTTCTCCGCCTCCTCAAAATTCCCACTTTTCGCATATCTCCATAAAACCGTCCAGGCATGATCCATATTTCCAGTAACCAAACCAATCGCAAACGCTCTATCTCCTCGATGGTGCCCCCAATTCATAAGAGCCGTGTAAACATTTTTACCCTTTATTCCAAACATATCAGGAGCTTCCCGTTCATTCGTCTGCTTTAAAACACTCATTATCGCCTCTTCGTTGTCACGGTATTTCCAAAAAAAGTCATCCGGGTCATAATAACGAACCCAATTAGCGAAAGCTTTAGCCGTCTGACCAGCTAAGACTAGTGGCAAGTATTTATCTCTATCAAGATACTCTAGAAGAAAGCTTCCTTCCCCATCCTCTGTCTTCACAAAACCAATTTCCCCAAATTGCATCTGTGCCACCTTACCTACTGCAAAAGTTAGTGCATCCAATTGAGGCAAGTAACCTTCTGTCTGAAGCAGATGGACTCCTTCATGCATCACTAATCCTGGATGTGGTCTACCGGGCTCAATATTAATAGCCGACACTAGCTGTGGCAAACCGAGAGATTTCAAAACCGGATCGGAATCGTACGAAGCTTGCCCGTCCCTTCTCTCCAAACGCGTGTAATTTCTTACCGCCTCTACCATATGTTTTATTAATAGGACTCTCTTCTCTATAGGTTCATCACGCAGCAAAACATTTACTAAGAAGGTAAATTGATAAGCTAGAACCTCTTTCTGTTCAACTGTCGTCCCCCCTCCCACAAATTCATTCCAGTTTCGAAAAAACCAACTATTATCCCATCGTCCCTTCTTAAAAGTAAGCTCTACCAACCCCGGAGTTATTTGTGGCTGCCCTTCTCTATCAAGACGCCATGTCGCTCCCGGATCCCCATATCGAGCAAAAGTATTAGATTCACTGGCAACACCTCCGTCGCTCATCCTTTTAATTAACCAATTACCTTATTCCATAACTCCCCAACACCTGCGCCAGTCCCGCCGCCACCGTCTCCATCACCTTCGCAACTTCACTCCCCTGATTCACCGCGTTGACCGCATCGAGATAATACTTCCCCACCTTGGAGTTAATCCCCGTCTCCCCATCATTCGTATACCCCGCTAAATACCAGCTCTTCGCCGTTGGCGCCTGGGAGATGACCACGCTTCCCACCGGATCCGTGGCTAAAAGAGACGCCATATCCACCCGGGAATACGGCTCCCCGAACCCCCGAATCGACGTTTCCGCCGCATAAAGTTTCGTCAGCACTTCTTTGCTCGACAAATACTTCAAAAACTCAAACGCTTCTTTCCCGTGCGGACTCTTCTTCGACACCGCTTCCGCCCAATAAGTTGCGAAGTTCACCGTCGTCCCGCCCGTCAACTGCGGCACCGGCGCCACGCTAAAATTCACCTTTCCCTGGCTGATATCCTTAATGTCAAAATATCTCCACGACGGCCCGAAGTAAAACCCCACCTTGCCATTGCCAAACGCCAGCGTCGACGCATCCAGCGTCTCGTCCCAATCCCGGTCAATGCTCTCAAAACTGGTGTAAAACTGCATTGCCTCAACTGCCGCCTGGGAATTCCCCGCATTAACACTCGCCCCCGTCTGCGTCGTTGCTTGAAGCGTCATCAGTCCCAAAATCTCCTGCCAGTGATCCACATTTGCCGCCCCCCCCAGAGACGTTCCAGCTGTCTGAATTCTTCCCGCCGAATCCCGGACCGTCAATCTCGACGCCACCGGACTAAACTCTTCCCACGTTGTCGGCACCGCCACTCCGCCTGCTCGGATAACGTCCTCATTAACATACATGGCCAGCGTGTCGATCTCCAGCGGCACGGCCCAAACCCGGCCGTCAGCCACAAAATCAGCACTGGCTACTGGATAAAACGTCTTTTGAAACTCCTCCGCCGGAAAAACATTCGTCGGCGCCGCTTGAAGAGAATTCTTCAGCATGGGAAGCCAACTGTTGTGAATCCGCACAATATCCGGTCCGCCATCCTTAGAAATCGCCGTCATCATCCGTTCCCGATATTGAATCGGCGACGCCTTCTGGTATTTCACTTTAACCTTTGGGTGCGTCCGTTCGTAGTCACTGATCACTTCCGAAAAAACCGACTCCGGCTCCCACAGCCCCCAATACGTCAGCGTCACTGGCCCCGTCTGTTTAAAAAGAAAAAAGGCCGTCGCCGCTCCGGCAATGATCAGAATAATAAATACAATCCCGATTAAAATTAAGACCTTCTTATCCATAAGTGTCCCCTTGTCCTATCTTCGTGTAAAATAACGGTATCAAAAACTATACCCATATGCAACGCTTATTCACCCTCCTCCACCTTGCCTTTTTTTTCTGTCTTGGCGCCGTCACCACGACCCTCATCCTCCTCTCCGTCGCCTACCTTGTCTTCATGAGCCGCTACCAAGATCGCGCCTTCCCCGGCGTCAAAGTTGCTTCCGTCGATGTCTCTGGAAAGACTGAGGAGGAAATCGCCACTGTCCTCACCACCACCTACCGCTTCGGCCCGACTCCTCCCCTGACCCTCCACTTCTCCTCTCCCGAAGCTTCCCTCGCCGCCACCGCCCAAGAGCTGAACCTCGCCCTCGACACCCGTCTCATGGCCTCCCGGGCCCTCTCCATCGGCCGGCAAACCCCGAATCCCTATTTCAACCTTCTGCAAATCGTCGCCGCCTATAACCACGCCATCAACCTTCCTCTAGAGATTAGCTACCACTCCCGCCTCCTCGGCCAAAAACTTGACGCCGTTGCCCCCCTCATCGAGAAAGAACCCGTCAGCGCCATTTTTGACTTTAATCCCGAAGCCGGCCCCGATCGCAAAGGCCGTGTCGAAGCCTTCTCCCCTTCCAAAAACGGCCTCGCCCTCGACCGCCCCAAAATCATCCCCTCACTCGTCTCTCAAACAAAATTCTTTCTGACTAATCGGGGTGGCAGCGGAGGGGATTCCTTAAACATCCCCCTCTACACTAAAACCGTCTACCCTTCTGTCCAGACTTCCGCCGCCGAAACCTACGGCCTCCATGATCTTCTTGGCCAAGGCAAATCCTATTTCTACGACTCCATTCCCGGCCGCGTCTATAACATTAGCCTTGGCACCCAAAAAGTCTCCGGCCGCCTCGTCGCCCCGGGAGAAATTTTCTCCTTCAATGAGTCCATTGGCACCGTCTCCGCCGTCTTCGGCTTTCAAAAAGCCTATTCTATCATCAAAGGCAAAACCGTCCTTGACGACGGCGGTGGTGTCTGCCAGGTTTCCACCACTCTCTATCGTGCCGTCTTAAACGCCGGCCTCCCCGTCGTTTAAGACGTCGCCCATGCCTATCGCGTCGGCTTCTATGAGCAGGGTGGCTTTTTCCCCGGCTTGGACGCCACCGTCTATCCCCCCTCCCCCGACTTCCGCTTCCAAAACGACACCGGCCACTGGCTCCTCCTCCAGGCAAATTTTGACCAGGCAAAAAAGCAGCTCACCTTTGACATCTTCGGCACCGCCGACGGCCGCCAAACCACGATTGACGGCCCTTACTTCCTTTCTACCTCCCCTCCTCCGGAACCAGTATATGAAGACGACCCCACCCTCCCCGCCAGCCAAGTCAAGCAAGTCGACACTGCCCACGCCGGAGCTAAAGTCTATTTCAAACGAAAAGTCACTCGCGGAGACGAAGTTTTAATCGACGAAACGGTCAATTCCAACTACATTCCCTGGCCGGCTCGCTATCTTCGTGGTACAAAAACTTAAGCCTTAAGCTCAGGATAGAAAGTCAGGTGTATAATCAAATCATGAAGAAAGTAAACCTTTCCACCAAGCAGCTATCTAAGTTTGCCGGCATGTGGGTCGCCGTCGACACTACTAGGGAAAAAATTGTCGCCGCAGCCAAATCTTTCAAAGAAATCGCTCCTCTGGTCACTAAACCCGTTGGAAGCAAAACTCCCGACGAGAGAATTCCGGCAGCTTTTAAGGTGCCCCGAAAAAACGAACGCTATTACATTCTATGACGGTCTTTCTCCCCGAAGTCTTCCCCTACCAAAAACTGAGAGGCGATTTCTATCCAATTGTCAGCGCCTTTGTTAATTTAAGAGCAGATCAACCAAAAACAAAAACTTGGGCCCTTGTTGACTCTGGAGCCTCCATCTCAATTTTCCGACCCGAGATAGCCGTTCAATTAGGAATCAAAATTGAAAGAGGGAAGCCAATCGATTTAGAAGGCGTTGGGGGGTCAATAAAAGGGTACATTCACGAATTAAACCTGCAAATCAGTCATAAGACAATTAAATGTTCCGTCGTTTTCTCGAAGAACTACAACGTTTCCGTCAACCTTCTCGGTCGAGCTGGCTTCTTTGAATCGTTTCTAATCACCTTCAACGAGCCCAAAAAACAGCTTACTCTTCTATGACCATCCTCGGCATCGAAACATCCTGTGACGAAACCTCAGCTGCTCTTGTTGAAAACGGCACCAAACTCCTCTCCCTGGTCACCGCCACTTCCCAGGAGATGCACCAGAAATATGGCGGCATCATCCCCGACCGCGCCGCCCGCGCGCAATTAAAAAGCATCCTTCCTGTCATCCACGAGTCCCTTCAGCCTCTATCCTCTAACCTCAAACCTCAAAATCCAACTTCCAGCTTCCAGCGTCTAGCCTCTAAAGTTGATGCTCTCGCCGTCACCGTCGGCCCCGGTCTCATCGGCTCCCTCCTCATCGGCGTCGAAACCGCCAAATCCCTCGCCCTTGCTTGGAACAAGCCCCTGATCCCCGTCAACCACCTCGTTGGCCACATCTACGCCAATTGGCTCCAAACTGACCAGCAACCAGCAACTAGCCACCAGCAACCAGATTTCCCCGCTCTCGTTCTCATCGTCTCCGGCGGCCACACCGACCTTGTCCTAATGAAAGACCATGGAAAACTCGAGCTGCTGGGCACTACCCTCGACGACGCCGCCGGCGAGTGCTTCGACAAATGCGGCCGCCTCTTGGGCCTCCCCTACCCCTACGGCCCCTACATTGAACAGGAAGCTAGTAAGTTCACTGTAAACGGTTCACAGTTCACAGTAAAACTTCCTCGGCCCCTGATTAACTCCAAGGATTTTAATTTCAGTTTTTCTGGACTTAAAACTGCATTCTTAAACGAATATAATAAACTATCGACTGTGAACCGTGAACTGAGAACCGTGAACCTTGCTCACGAGCTTCAAGAGGCCGTCACCGACGTCCTCGTCGCTAAGGTCCTCAAAGCTGTCAAAGAATTCCACCCGAAGTCGATTCTTCTGGCCGGCGGCGTCGCCGCCAACCTCCGCCTCCGCAACAAAATGAAATTGAAAATTAAAAATTGTGAATTGAAAATTCTTTTGTATGTTCCTCCCCTGAAGCTTTGCACTGACAACGCCGCGGTCATCGCTTCCGCCGCTTTCTTTCAGCCAAACCATCGAAGCGTTTCCAAAATACAAGCCAACCCCTCTCTCACCATCACTTCCGTCTAGACCGGCCTGGAGATCTCCCTGAAGTCACTCTCAACGCATCTTGCTCAAAAATCTCCTTGTGTCGGTATGACAGCACCATCGCGCCCAAAGCAAAAAGCATCAAAAGCAATTTAACTAATCCGCCCACAATCGGCACCAATCCTAAGATGTAAAAAATAACCAGCCCGGCCACCATTGCCCACCCCCGCCTCTCTCCCCACCGGGCAAGCAAGACCCTTCGCCCGAGGAAAAACGCCATCAGATACTTCGCCATCACTAAAACGACGTAGCCCACAATCAGAAGAAGTAAGGTGATCGGGATCCCTACAATTGTCAACGCAAACAGCACCGCCACGACCGGAATGGCGAGAAGAACGATCACTCCCCACCCAAAACTGGCATAAGGCTGCCGCTCAATCGCCGTCACCACTTTCTCAAAAAATCGGGGAAACAGACTTAAAAGCACATATCCAACCAGTGCCGAGACCGCAAATCCAACGAGATCCACAATTGGCCGGAAGCGATCATAGGCACTGAAAATTGTTTTGGCGCCAAAAAATCGCGGAAACTGTTCATCCTTGTTAATTTTTTCGTACGCAATGTGTCCCGCCACCGTCGCTCCCGGTTGCACCACCACTTCGCTGTTCCCCGTATATTTCAAATCTCCCGAAATTGATGCTGCTGGTCCTAACAAAAACTCCCGGTCTGCCACCACAAATGCTTCATTACTAATTGGCGAATTGAGATAAAGCCGGCCGCCAAAATATCTAAACCCCTTCCCAATCACTGGCGCTGATACATCAGCATTTCCACCTGCAACAATCAGACTCCCGGCTATCGTTGCTTGCCGACTCACACTGCAGTTTCCGCAAAAAAGAAGCACACTTCTCCCCACTGGTCCATTCAACACCACATCTCCCCCGGCAATCCGCACACTGTTGCCCACTTCTCCATTAACAGTCACCTTCCCTCCGGCAATAAACAAGTCTCCGTCCACCTTACCATTCACCGTCACCAGTCCTCCCATTAAAAACGCATCCCCTTTGATTTCGCCGTCTATCTGAATCTGATTTGCCGCCCGGATGTAATCGGATTCAATGACATTCCCCGCCGGCAACAGTTCATTCTCCCCCTGGGCTAATACTTGATCTGGATGAAGCGTCAGAAAACCTACCGGAAGAAACAATACCAATAACCAATAACTAATAACCAATAACTTTCTCATGCTCTACGCCCGATCTTAAGTATGTCATTTGAGTTTGTCAAGATCGAATGATAAAATCTCCATAATATGCTACCAAGACTACAAGAAAGAAACACCGCATACGCCTCATCTTTTGACAGACTCTCCGCCCATGTAACTAACCGCTGGCTTCAGCCAGTAGGACTTGTTATCCTCTCAGCAGGAGTAGTCCTTGCAATCTCAAGCAGATAAATAATTCATGGATCCTAAATACGACCACACCAAAGTCGAATCCCGCATCTACCAAATGTGGGAGTCCAGCGGCTATTTCACTCCTCAAATTGACCCCAAAAAGAAGCCGTTCACCATTATCCTTCCCCTTCCTAATGCCAATGACCCAATGCACATGGGCCACGCACTCTTCACCGTTCAGGACATTCTCGCTCGCTATCACCGCATGCTTGGCGACCCAACTCTCTGGCTCCCCGGAGGCGATCACGCCGGCATCGAAACCCAATTTGTCTTTGAAAAACATCTCGCCAAAGAGGGCAAAAGCCGCTTTGACTTCGATCACGACACTCTTTACCAAATGATCTGGGACTTTACTCAAAAAAATAAAGGTCTAAACAAAAACCAACTCAAGCTTCTGGGCTTTTCTATTGATTGGACCCGCTATCACTATAGCCTGGAACCCGAAATCGTTAAAAAGGTCATCCAAACTTTCATCAAACTCTATAATGACGGACTTGTTTATCGGGGCAGAAAGATTGTAAATTTCTGTCCCAAATGCGGCACCGCTTTCTCCGACCTTGAAGTCGATCGTGTCGAACAAGTCGATCCGCTCTACTATGTAAAATACAAAAAAGTAAACACCGACGGCTATATAACCGTCGCTACCACCCGCCCCGAACCACTATTTGTCGACACCCACCTCGCAGTTAACCCTAAAGATAAAAAACACTCTCAGTTAATTGGCACCAAAGTGCTCAATCCTTTAACCAACAAAGAGATGGAAATTATTGCCGACGAATTCGTCGATCCCAAATTCGGCACAGGGATTGTCAAACTGACCCCCGCCCACGACTTTGCCGACTTTGACGTTGCTCAAAAATACCACCTCCCGATCGTCGACGCCATCACTAAAGAAGGAAGAATTGCAGAAAACGGCGGAAAATATGCTGGTCTAAAAGTCAAAGAAGCCAGAGAGCAAGTGGTCAAAGATCTGCAGGAAAAAGGCCTCATTGAAAAAACTGACGAAAATTACAAGCACGTCGTTGGCATCTGTTACCGGAGTAAAACACCCATTGAACCCCTCACCATTGAACAGTGGTTTGTCAAAACTAAACCCCTCGCCCAACCGGCAATCAAGGCCGTTAAAGAAGGCAAAACCAAAATTGTTCCCGGCAAACGTTTCGAAAAACTCTATTTTGAATGGCTGGAAAACATTCGTGATTGGAACATCAGCCGCCAAATTGTCTGGGGACCACGAATTCCCGCTTGGTATTGCCAAAACGATCAGGAAATTATTGTCTCCGAAACCCAACCAGAGAGCTGTCCTAAGTGCGGCCAAAAAAATTTCGTTCAGGAAACCGATACTTTCGATACCTGGTTTCTTTCCGGGCAATGGCCAATCAATACTTTAAAAAGTAATCCTGAAGACTTTGACTATTTCTACCCGACCTCTGTTCTCGACACCCTCTGGGACATCCTTTTTTTCTGGGTCGCCCGCATGATGATGTTTGGCCTCTATCTAACCGGACAGGTTCCCTTCGAAACAGTCCACATTCACTCCCGGGTTGTCGATGAAAAAGGTCAAAAAATGAGCAAAAGCAAAGGTAATGTCATTGATCCCATCGGCCTAGTTGAAAAATACGGCGCCGACTCTCTCCGAATGGCTCTCATTATTGGTGTCGCCCCCGCCAGCGACATTGTTATCAGCGACGACAAGGTTCGTGCCATGCGCAACTTCTCCAATAAAATCTGGAACATCGGTCGCTTTATTCTCCAAAACCTTGAAGGCAAAGACGTTCCTTGGTTTAACCCAAAAATGCTCGGCTTAACTAAGGACGACAAAGAAATTACTAAATCGCTCAATCTCTTAATCTCTAAAACCACGAAGAACCTAGATAATTTTAAACTCGGCATCGCCGCTGACGACCTCTATCAATTCCTCTGGCATGACTTCGCCGACGTCTACATTGAAAATTGTAAACTTGTCCTGAGCGGAGCCGAAGGATTTCAAATTTCAAATTTCAAATTAAACGAGACTGATAAACTGACAAAACTTTCCGTTCTCAGACATGTTTATTTAACATGCCTTAAACTGTTACACCCCTTCATGCCCTTCGTCACTGAAGAAATTTGGCAAATCTTCACTCCCTATCGTCAAAAAAACAACCCCCTCATCATCTCCCCCTGGCCAACCTCTAAATAACTCCAACTCCTTCTAATCCTGATCCCCGCCTAAAAAATTCCTTGAATCCCTTGGCGGAGCAAGCGAAACAAAACTTTCTAAGAAATTCAAGGGAAGCTGGAACTGGATCCTGGGCCTGTCAAAGGATGAATTCCAGAGGGCTCCCTGAATTTCGAAGAAATAGTTTTGTCGCTTGCGCAGACTAGGGCGTGCTTCTTTGTGCAACTTTCTTCGCACGAGCAAGAAAGTTGCCGAACAGTCATGACATGAAAGCACGAAATTTAAAGGAGTTCTCTCTTCACAGTGAATTCGTTGTTCCTGAGGACTAACTATGCGATTTCTTTTCCGAAAAATGCCTTTCTTCCGGCCAAAACTAGCTTCCGAAACTGTGTCCGAAAACCTGTCAGAACATTTAAATTCACTTTGTGTTGGTTTCATGTCGTGCTCGGCTGTGATAAAGTAAGGAAAATGAAAGTCCGAAGAAAAATCCTCCACCATCTAAAAAAATTTCCCCGCCTATTTCTTCTTCGCCTCGCCCGGGAGCTAACCGTCCTCCTCCCCTCCCTCTTTCTCCTCATCCTCATCCTAAACATTTCCGCCCCCCAAACCTCCGTCGACCGTCTCAAAACCCAACTGCTCCAAAATCCGGACAGTCCTCAGCTCCACGACGACTTCGGCGAGATTCTCCTCGCCCTTAATCAATTGGAGCTGGCCAGAAGGGAATTTTCTCGCGCCGGAAGCACCCAAAAAATTCAGGAAGTCACCCTCCTGCAACAAAAACCCTCTATTCTGCAAAACGACATTCTTAAGTGGCAAAAAATTGCCTCAACCCGTCCTGACTACCGTGACGCCTACTTAAAACTCGCCCTTCTCCACTGGCAGCTCTATCGCCCTTTCGACACCAAAAAATTTCTACAGATTTCCCGTCGCCTCGATCCAAACAACGAAGATTTGGCCCAAATTGCCGCCACCTTGAACTAACCCCTACTCCTTCTTTTCTTCCGCCGGCGCCTCACCCTCGGCTGCTTCTGCCTGCGTCGGAGTCGCTCCCACCCCTTCCTGACTTCGGACATTTAGTGTCCCAAAAGCCTTAATTTCTCAAGTTGTCCACATAGATCGGGATCTTCAATTGTTGTCTCAATAAGATGGGATTCACCGGTTTTTGTCATAGTGACTTTGTGGGT